>Ga0308010_1000918_pt1 | contig 17343 bp, 16 predicted proteins | sample Neamet129_FD_202368 | JGI IMG/M metagenome (GOLD analysis project Ga0308010, IMG submission 202368) | Marine microbial communities from water near the shore, Antarctic Ocean - #129 | ecosystem: Environmental > Aquatic > Marine > Unclassified | place: Southern Ocean | collected 2014-07-24 | reverse complement strand
CAATTATTAATTTTACAAAAAGATTATTTCATTGAAAAAGATAATGAAAATTATTATATATTAGAAACAAATACCCTTCATAATGGCGTCCATTACACCGATCGACCCGAATACGAAAAAAAAATAAATTATGGTAAATTTAAAAAAATTAATTTCAATGATCCAGGCGAACAATTTATAAAATCACCAGGGGAGGATGATAATAGTATATATAATTATAAAGAATTATTAAATTCTGACGATGGTGGTAACAATTTTGATGATATTAATAATTTCAATTACGAAACAAATGATGATGATAAAATGTGGGAAAAAACATTTAATAAATATTTATTTACAATTATGCCTATAGACTTTACTATTTTATTATCATTTGACGACAAATATAGTAGATTATATGCAGAGACTTATGAAAATTTAAAAAAATGGGCAGGGCAGGCAGGGATGGTAGGGTATATAATAGGAAGTGTCGCCGACTGGGCAATGATTGCGTCAGGACTGGAATCCATTCCAGTTATAGGTCCGCTTGGTGCCGGTGTCTTTAGTATGCTTACGTACATAGGTAAGAAATTGAATTACGGGTGGAAAAAAAAACAAATGATGAAAGACGATCGTAAACTAAAATCACCAAATTCACCTAAAACAATTAAAAAGAAAAATAAAAAGAAGAAGAATAAGGCAAAAAAAAAGAAAACAAAAGGAAAAGGAGGTAGAAGAACTAAAAGAAGAACTAAAAGAAGAACTAAAAGAAGAACTAAAAGAAGAACTAAAAAAAGAACTAAAAAAAGAACTAAAAAAAGAACTAAAAGAAGAACTAAAAAGAGTTTAAAACTATAAAACTATAATAAAATAAAATGGATTATTACCAAATACTTAATTGTGACAAAACTGACCCAATAGAAAAAATTAAAAAAAACTATAGAAAACTGGCACTGCAATATCATCCAGATAAAAATCCTGATGGTGAGGAACACTTTAAAAAAATTGCCGAAGCGTATGAAGTATTGTCCGACCATAAACGAAAGAAAAAATATGATAAAGAAGGAGTATTTCATTTTGATACTGATAAAGATCCACTCCAAACATTTAGAGAAGTTTTTGTAGAAATGCCAGAAGAAGTAACAGATGCACTAAAAACAATGATAGAAAGTATAAGTGATTCAAGGGAATTTAGTCTTCTTAAAATGGTTTATAATTCTCTACCACAAAATACAAAAACAAACATGTCTACTAAAGCATATTCCTTTGTAGAAACTAATCAAGTCCCCGATAAATTTATCGAAATTGTCCAACCCCTTTGGAAATAATTTCTGTTTTTATAGTAAGATGGTTAATAACGTATCAAAATTATTAATCGATGAAATAGTTGATTTAGATATCAATTATAAATTAAACGATAAAGAAATAATACATTTAATTCCGTTTTTTGAGCGTTTAGAAAGATCCCGGAGTAAAAAAGTAGTATCTATTGTTGGTGAAAGCACAATTAGTAGACATGAATCTGCTATTCAGTTAGAAAAATCTAAGTTCACAGGTAATAAAGTACATGAAACATTAAATAGAGATATACAAGAATATGGTGTATGTGTGGAATTACATACTCCTGGTGGAAATATTAAAATATGTATCTTTGGTGAAAATCAACAAGAAATAGATACATACAAAAAAGTAATTATAGATACTATTATTTTTGTGTTTCATCTTAATCTCGGAAAGTATAAACTCAATTCTATTAACATATTTTTAACCGATCTTAAAAAACAAGTTGATTTGGAAGATATTTTTGATCATACAAAATCTATTAGTCTTTCAGGTGAGCAGGTTAATACAGGAGTAACATATCATTATTCTCATAAAAGTGATATTTACCTTTGGAGAAAAGAAGAAATAGTTAAAGTATGTATTCACGAACTAATCCATTCGTTAGATTGGGACATAAGAAAATCAGAAGATAATATCCAAAGTATCTTTAATAAAAAACTAAAAATAAACAAGGATATATTATTATCCGAAGCATATACAGAAGCGTGGGCAGAAATATTAAACTGTTATATTTGTGCCTTTATGATAGAAACAAAACCAGAAGAAATCTTTTGTAGATTTATTCATTATTTAGAAATAGAAACAGTATTCTCTGTTTGGCAAGTCATCAAAATTATACATTTATCAAATACAGAACAGAAATGTTCTTTAAATGATTTCTTAAAAGTAACAGATAAAGATACAAATGTATTCCCTTACTATTTCTTAACTGCAAGCATATTATTTAATGTTGCCGACTGGGTATGTTTATGTGATAATGTTTGTGACGAATATGTTAATTATACTGCTTCTAAAGAACATGACAAAGATATTGCCAACTGGTTCTCAGACAATATAACATCACAAGATTTCTACAATTTATGTAAAAAAATAAAAAATAAATTCAAAGAAAATGAATCAAAAAAAATCTATAATTCTATGAGAATGACTGCTATTGAATGTCTTTAAACTGCCTGCAATGTTGCTTTGGAAGGCGGGTAGTGTCTTTTAAGGAAACGCTGAAGGTTGAAGTAGGTAACCGGTTCAGATTTGTCAGTAACAGCAAGAAGTTTCTTAAGGGATACGTCCGGAACGATAACACGTTTGTTGGCAGGGTCCTGAAGGTTCTTTTCCTTTACATAGGTGGTAATAAAGCGGGTTACTGTGGTTCTGGCAACAAGAGCATCCGGTTTTTCACCAATGAATTTAGCAAGTTCTTTAGAGATTGCTGCCGGTTTGGCAAATCCACTAGGAGCACGCGGTGCCGAAGAAGCAGACTTCGATTTCTTTTTAGGTTGCGCCTTTAGAAGTTCCTTTCTTTCCTTGTCCATGGATTTTTTAAGAGAAATTAGACCTTTCTTGAGTGTAGGCATCTGAACACCAGCGTCTGCAAGTGTAGTCAACTGTGCCTGAAGATCATTGAATAGAGAATCAGTTACTTCTGTTGTAGTTTTCTTAACTTCTACAGATACAATCGGTTCAGGTTCCTTAACGGGTGTAGAAACTGGAGGGGTGGTCGGTTTGGTTTTGGGTTTCGGGGAACCCTTGGTTTTTTTCACAATTTTTTTTGTAGGCATTTTTTTTTATATTCTTCTTATATTTTTTTTTTCTAAAACTCTAACGCACTATACACTTATGAAGTGAAGTATCTTTAAATCATTTCAACTTTAAGCGTATTGACGAGAAAATAATACATTTAAAAATGTATCTATACTATAAATAAAATGGTAAGAAGTAAAGAATGTATTGAATACTATAATTTTAAAGATGATATCTCGTTATATGGCGTAGAATCTTTAAAGAAAACTTTAAAAAAACATAATGGAAAAGTAGGAGCAGGTAACAAAGCAGATCTTTATAAAAAGGTAAAAATCTGTATAGATTCTAAAAATGTTGAAATGAATGTCAATATTAAAAGCATTCTAAAGATTCAATCTCAATTTAGAATACTTTTGACTAAATATTACTTAAAATTGTGCGGTCCGGGATTCTATAATAGAGATAAACTAACAAATGACACTGACTTCTTAACATGTGATACCTATAAAGAGATTCCTTATTATTATTTCTTCTCCTATAGAGATAATGATTCCTTTATTTATTATTTTGATATTAGGTCGTTTAAGAAATTAGTTAGTAAACCAAATGCAAGAAATCCGTACAATAGAAAAACCATCCCTAGAAGAGTATTACTAACTATGAATAAAAGACTTAAATATCTAAAAAGTAAAAAAATATCTCTTAATATTGAAGACGATCCTATACCTGATAAAAATAGTCCCGAAGGAGTAAAAAGAACTATAAATGATATATTCATTGAACTGTCTGCAAATGGATATAATGTACAAGAAGAATGGTTTAATTCATTAACCCTCCATAAATATAAACTATTGTATAGAAATCTGGAAGATATATGGACTTTTAGATCAGAGTTAACAATTGAATCAAAGAGAAAGATAGTCCCACCAAATGGAATCCTATTTACAACTAAACCACAATCTCTTATTACTATAAATGATCCATTTATTCTAAAGAAATTTATTGTAAATGATACCTATAAATTAATAATGTCTGGTGAGAATATTGAGGATCGTAAAACAGGAATGATGTATTTTATTATAGCACTTTCGGAAGTCAATCCAAATTGTATGGTTGCTAATCCATGGGTATCATTCTTAAATTCTCCTTAAGAAATCCTTAAAGTTGAATTTATTTAAGGGTATAAAAATTAGTAGTGATATAGAGATAAAGAACAAAGATGATGAACGTGAAACCAATGAACCTAAACGCAGTCGACGAAACTAAACTCTCTTTTGGAGAAGTTAAAAATTTGGATAACGGTGGTAAAATCGCATTCGTAAATTACGGAGACGAAGGATCTACCGACAGTCTTATGACTTACACTGGTCTCCAGGATCTTCCTTGGGACATGAACACTTATGATAACCCTGATGGGAGTAAATCTTACAGTCTAACACTTTCGTTTCGCGATCGTGATTCCAATCCGGCAACAAAGAGTTTTTACGAAGGTTGTGAGAAACTGGATAGTGCCATGCTTGATATGGGCGTCCAAAACCAGATGGAATGGCTAAAGAAGAAGGGTAAGTCTAAGGAGCAACTTGCAGAAGATTATTACACACCTAACGTCCGCTGGGCAAAGGATAAGGAAACTGGTGAGCGTGATACCCAGTATCCGCCCCGTTTTCAGATCAAACTAGTCAAGAAGAACAACAAGTGGGCATTTGATGCATACGATCAGAACAAGCAGGTTATTGATCTTGATGAAACACCACTCGAAACCCTGCTTGTGCGTGGTGCTAAGGTAAAGGCACTTATCAAACTCACTACAGTATGGACCGGTTCTAAGGGTTTTGGTTGTAAGTGGGCAATCATGCAGCTTAAGATTCACCGCTCGCAGAAACTAACTGGATACGCCTTTGCCGACGACGATGACGAGGATGATCTTGATAGTGTAGTTGACACACCGAACACAGACGTATCTCTAACTACGGAAGACGATGCTGAATCGGGTGAAGAGGAATATCTTGAAGAGGAAGTAGAGGTTAAACCTAGTCCGGTTAAGAAGAAGCGTGTAGTCCGTAAGAAAGCAGCGTAAGTATATATAGATTTAGTAATAAACTTAATAATCTTTTTTTTCCATTATGTTCTTTATTAAAACATAATCCTCCTCTTTATCAGAGTCTATCTCAAAATCAATACTATCCAGTCTAGTCAATAGTGGTTGTTCTTGATTATTCTTAAATATATATGAGTATCCTGTAGACAATGTTACACATACCGAACAATAACTTATATACAGAAAATACTTTGTAAATTCATATGCCAGTGTTGTAGTCATATGACCAAATGCTCTCTGTAATATTACATAACTTACTACATAATGTAGGTAACTCATTTATATAGATTGAGTATTTTATTTAAGGAGTCTGACGTGATTTTTTCTGGAACAGGGTAATCCTTTAACTTAAGTTCTATATCCTCTTTAGATTTATCTAATTTTTTACATAATATACTAACTAAAGAATCATACAACGGATTTTTAATTTCTGGGATTTTAATTTCTTCTGGTTTTATCGGTTGCTGCTGATTATTTTGTGTTGATTCTATAACTTCTTTTCTTAAACTCCCTATTGTATATTCGTAGTGTTGCACCATTTTATAATATTTATCATTTACTTTTTTAACTTCTTCTTCAATTAGGGATTTATCTTTCTCTTGTTTTTCTAATTGTATACTCATTATCTTTTTTTCTAAGACTTCGCATTCTGTGTTTTTTTGTTTTAATTGAATCTGTAACTTATCGTGTTCTCTTCTTATCTCAAATCCACTTTTGTCCCTTGTTTTTAATTCTTCCCTTACTTTATTTATTTCAACACCTTTCTCTCCTACTTCTTTTTGTAATTTATATATCATACTTTCATTATTCATATTTTTCTTTCTATAGGAGTCACAATATTGACAAGATACTTGCGTTACTTTATTTGGTTGACTTCTTGTTCTACTGGGTTGCTGTTTTTGTTGGTGTGTTTGTTGCTGTTTTTGTTGGTGTGTTTGTTGGTAATTCTGGCGAATATTCGGTTTCTGCATTTTCATTTCCTGTTCTATATCAAATGAACTTGTGGGTCTAAAACTTAACTTCATTTGTTTTTCATCTAATCCGGCAAAATGCGGATTAATTGCTGTTTGGTCAAATACACGTTCTAAATGTCCGTTACCTTTCTTTTCCAGGTATTCTTTCTTACTCTTATTTGTATAGTTACTTTGAAACTGTGGATCTAAGAATTCCGGATTATTATAATTTATTGTATCCATACTTCTGTCTAAAAAACTACTATTCATTTGTTTAAATGAATATATAAAAAAAATAATATTTATACTTTATCGTAATTTATTTTAGCAACCGCCACGGAGACGGAGAACAAGGTGAAGTGTGGATTCCTTCTGAATATTGTAGTCTGCCAGTGTACGACCATCTTCTAATTGCTTACCTGCAAAGATAAGACGCTGTTGGTCAGGAGGGATTCCCTCTTTATCTTGAATCTTTGCTTTAACATTCTCAATTGTATCCGAACCCTCGACCTCGAGAGTGATTGTTTTTCCAGTCAACGTTTTTACAAAAACCTGCATTATATCTTATACTATACTTTAATATTTAAGTATAATGTATTTCAACTTTAAGAAATTAAAATGAGCGAAAAATAAATTATGCAAAGGTAAGAATGACATTACAAGAATGAGTATTAATTCTCTTAGTTGCTGCCTGAGATAGTTCCTGTCTCTTTTTTCTTTGTTTTAGTTTCTTTCCTTTAGGGGAATTTTTACGCATTGTATATATCATATCTCTTTCTATATCTGTAAAATGATCTTTAATATATTCCAATACACAATTCTCAAGTGCCCATTTGAAAAAATTAAGTTGTCCTACAGTAGTTGTTATTTCTTTATCTTTAGAATACTCATATGTTATTCTCTCCCTTCTACAAAATGGATCAAATTGTTTCTTAGAATAAGATTTTAACTGGGACTTATAATTTAAATAAACTATAAACTGTCTCTTATTACCTGTGTGATTCTTTACTATCTGTTTTTTTCCATTAATAGTTGCTATCTCATACATAATATTAAACTTCTTGGAATAATTAGTTACAAACCAATCAATCACACGCAGGGATATTTTTGATTCCGGCGCAATAACTTTTAAAAACTGTTCTATATATTCATCATTTTTTTCATAAAAATTAGATAAATATTCCATTAAAACATCTTGTTTACGATTCACAATAAAGGTCATGTATATTTAATGTTAATAATAATAGAAATTAATTTATCTTTAAACGCATTTATTTCTTTTTTCTCCTTGTTTTTCTTGTTTTTCTTGCTTTTCTTGCTTTTCTTGCTTTTCTTGCTTTTCTTGCTTTTCTTGCTTTTCTTGGAGATTTTGGAGATCTATTAGACAAATTTTTCTTTATTATTTTAAAATCGTTATAAAATTCTGCTGTTTGTTGGTGGTGTAAATGTTGTGTGGCAACTTCTTTAAATGCTTGTTGTGATTGTCTTGCTCTTTTAATTGATTTTCCACTAATACCTTCTCTTTTTCCTTTACTTATTATTTTTTGAATTTGTCTTACACTAGATAATGCTTCACTTCTATCTTTTGGTGTTACTAATATAATACTATCCAGATCTCTTAAAAATGTTTTATTTTTAATTTTTTTTCCCTGTGTTTTTCTTCTTGTTATTCTACCTCTTTGCCTTGCTTGTATTTTCTTAATTGCAGATTTTTGTTTTTTTAAATTCTGTCTTGTTTTTCTTCCTCTTTGTAGTGCTTGTATTTTTTTAACCGGGTCTTTTTTTTTCATTAGGTCTTTTTTTTTCATTAAGTCTCTTTGTTTATTGAATTCGTCCATTAATTCATATCTATCTCGTGGTGGTAATCCTTTAGTCATATTTACAATTTTCATTTCTAATTCATCTGGTTGCTCTATCATTTCCCATTCACTATCACTACCCCCCCTTTGTCTCTTTCGTTGTCTTTTTCTATGTCTTCTAATAGTTTTATTCATTTGTATAAACAAATATTAAAATTGAAATTATTTAAATAGATAAATGTATTAGATTAAATTAATGAGTGAATTGGCAGACAAATATGTTAAAAAAGATCTTCAAACGCAGATTTATGACACCCCTGATACTTATGTCGGCGGTGCTTCCCTTACACTAGACGTTCTACCAACACTTCAAGGAGAAAATCTTGTCTTTAAAGAAATTGAGTATGTTCCTGGTATGCTAAAACTATTCGATGAAATCTTAGTCAATGCAAGAGATCAATTTGACCGTCTGTCTAAAACTAAAGGTACTAAACATCCCGTAACTGAAATAAGGGTATCTATTAACTCAAAAACAGTTACAGTTTGGAATAATGGTGAAGGTATTGATGTGGTCAAACATCCGGAATATAAAGATCCTGATGAAAAACCAATATATATCCCCCAGTTGCTATTTGGTGAACTCTTGACTTCAGCGAATTACAATAAAAAAGACAAAACAACAGGTGGTAAGAATGGATATGGCGCTAAACTAGCAAATATCTTTTCTAAAGAATTCTCTGTTAAAACGTTGGACCACAAACGAAAGAAAGAATGGACACAGACCTTTAGCAATAACATGTGGACCATGAATAAACCAACAATTAAAAAATCGACTGAATTACCATATACCGAAATTTCTTATACTGCAGATTTTGAGAAATTTGGTATTGAGGAATATTCTGATGATATGTTAGACCTAATGAAAAAAAGAGTTTATGATATTGCGGTTCTAACACCGGATACAGTTAAGGTTTATTTTAACAATGAACATATTGATATTAATTCCCTTAAAGAATATGCTAATTTAATGAAACACGAGGTGCCTGGTATATTTGCTAAGATTCATCCCCGTTGGAATATTTTCGTAACTATGTCTGATGATGACTCTTTCCAACAAGTTAGTTTTGTAAATGGTATTGCTACTATTAAAGGTGGTAAACACGTAGACAAAATTGTAAGACTTATTTGTAGAGGCGTTGTAGATTATATTAAAAAGAAACATAAAAAAGAAGTACCAACCAGTATGGTTAAGAATTATCTAAAAGTATTTGTGGATAGTACAATTAATGATCCATCTTTTAACTCACAAACTAAAGAGTTCTTGGAATCCCCCGAAAAGAGTTTTGGGTCTACACCAGAAATTCCAGAATCTATGATTAAAGAAATTGCTGAAAATGGATTAGCAGAAATTGTTATGCAACAAGCAAGTCATAAGGAATCTCTAAAAGCAGCAAAAAATACAGATGGAAAGAAAAAATTTAATCTACACGGTATTCCACTTCTGGACGACGCAAATAAAGCAGGTGGAAAAGAAGCATATAAATGTACTCTTATTCTTACGGAGGGTAATTCAGCGAAAACTTCTGCTGTTGCAGGCATTAGTGAAGTAGGTAAAGACTATTATGGTGTGTTTCCTTTGCGGGGTAAAGTCCTAAATGTTAAAGATATCTCAGATACTAAGATTGCAGATAACAAAGAAATTACCAATGTTAAAAAGATTATGGGTCTACAAAAAGGAAAACAGTATAAATCTGTTAAAGAACTAAGATATGGTAAAATTATGATTATGACTGATCAGGATCACGATGGAAGTCATATTAAAGGTTTAATTATGAACTTGTTTCACAGCGAATGGCCTGAACTATTTCAAATGGAAGACTTCCTGTGTTCGCTTGCTACTCCAATTGTTAAAGCAACAAAAGGTAAACAAGAACATTGTTTCTATAATCTGAGTGAATATAGACAATGGTTTGAGAATAACTCAAGTGGTTGGAATATTAAATACTATAAGGGTCTTGGTACTTCAACAGTTAAAGAAGCAAAGAGTTATTTTAAGAATATGAAGGTTACAAACTACTCGTTTCAGGATATCATCAGTGATGAAACTATGAAATTGGCATTTGCTAAAGATGAAGCAGACAATCGTAAAACTTGGTTAGGTGGTTATAATCCAGATAATGTTTGTGACTCTAACGCACCTATTATATCCCATAGAGATTTTGTTGATAAAGAATTAATCCATTTCTCTAATGACGATTGTCAGAGATCTATCGCTCATTTAATGGACGGACTAAAACCTTCCCAAAGAAAGGTCCTGTTTGCCTGCTTTAAGAAAAAGATTTATTCTAAATCAAATGAACTAAGGGTTGCCCAATTGGCAGCATATACTTCAGAACACGCTATGTACCACCACGGCGAAGCGTCACTTCAAGGAACCATTGTAGGAATGGCACAAAACTATATCGGTTCAAATAATATTAATCTCTTATATCCACAAGGTCAGTTTGGTTCTAGATTGGAAGGCGGTGCAGATGCTGCCCAACCCAGATATATCTATACCTACCTTGAAAAACTAACAACTCTACTCTTTCCTAAAGAAGACTTCCCAGTTATGAAATATCTTGATGACGATGGTTCACCGATAGAACCAGAACACTATACTCCTATTATTCCTATGATTCTTGTGAATGGTTCCGCTGGTATTGGTACTGGTTATAGTAGCAGCGTCCCAAAGTATAATGTTATTTCTCTTTGCAACCACATCAAGTTTAAACTAAAACATAACACCTCCAACAAACAGTTTAACGGCGAACCCTATTATAATGGTTTTGACGGTACTATTGAAAAACAGGGTGATAGATATATTACTAAAGGGGTATATAAAATTCTTAAGTCTGGTGTTAGAATTACAGAACTACCTATTGGTAAATGGAATGTTACCTATAAAGAATTCTTGGATAAATCAGTTATAGAGAGAACTAAAGATGGAACATATAAAGGTTTTATCCTTACTTATGATGATAACTGTACGGAAAGTAAAATTGATTACTTTGTTAAAGTTAAACCCGATTTGCTTGCTACATGGTGTGAAGATAATAAACTTATTAAAGATCTAAAACTAACCTCTTCTATTACTACATCTAATATGCATTTGTATAACAATGATATTATTCACAAGTACAACACGACCACCGAAATACTTGAAGAATTTATGAAAAAACGCTATGACACTTACGTAAAACGAAAGGAATATGAAATTTTCACTCTTAAAAATACTGTTATTAAACTAAGTTCTAAAAAGAAGTATATTGAAGAAATTAATGATTCAACATTTATTCTTAAAGGAAAAAAGAAAGTTGAACTTACCAGTGAACTAAGAGAAAAGAAATACCCTGTTAGTGTAGATTACAAACCAAAAGATAGATGGGAACACAATAACCCCTATCTTAAAAATCTGGGAGTTTTTCAGGAATCCGAAAATGACGAACAAACTAAAAATGGTTATGACTATCTGTTGAACACACCTACTATTCAGTTGTCTCTGGAATACAAAGATCAATTGGATAAACAATGTGTAGAAAGAGAAAAAGAACTTGAGATACTTGAAAAACTGACTATTGAAGAAATGTGGATTGGTGAACTGGACGCCTTTAAAAAAGAATATAGAACTTTTCTTAAAAATTAAAATATAAATAATAGATAAAATGTCTAGTGCTGGTTCAGGAACAATTGGTGAATTAAATAATAAATATCATTATAGATATAACAACTTTACAAGAGACGTTGATCAAGGTGACCTTGTTAGTAAAGGTAATCTTGGTATGAATGGTTATTCTTTTTTTGGTACAGACGCTTCTGCTGCTGCACTAGGTGAAAATGGACGTTTAAATGGATTAACAGGAAGTACCGGGTATAATGTATATGAACAAAAAACAGATTTAAACTCTTTTAAGACTGAAGCAGTAAGAGGTATTCATACTGAGAGTAGACTTAGTGAATTATTTTTTTCAAGTAAAAATATAAAACATATCCAAGATGGTATTCGCTTTAGTATTCATAAAAGAACCAAAAAAGTCATAGGTAATCAAGATGAAGATGAACTTAAAATTGTAATGAGATCTATTTATTTACAATATTCTCAAAATTTACAATGTAAATACAAAGAACAGATAATGTCTCTTAACCAACAAGTTATAGATTATTGTGTTCCTCAAATAAATACTAAAATGGAACAATACTATAAATATTTAAAAGATGTTTCCACTCAACCTAATTATATGAATCATCCTATTAATGTTTCAAGTAAAGGTGAAAAAACATATGCACTTGATTATTTTATATAAACTATATATAAATGGATTCATTTAAAGAATATTCATTAAAAATAGCACAAGGTTTAGCGGTTACAATAGCGACTTTTTTTGTTGTTTCAAATTTTAAAGACTGTATTTGGTATAATATTAAAGGTATGCTATCTAGTCATATCTATATGTCTATGTTAACAACAGATTGTTTAATAGTGCTGGTTGCTGCTTTTTGTTTATTTTTATGGGCGCTAAATGATTGTCCTTCTTTTGTGGAAGATTCTAAAACAAAAGAAAAAAAAATATATTGTAATGGTTTAAGTAATATTATCATTAAAATTATTTACTATTTATGTTTTATTGGTGGTTTAGTAGTATTATTATGTCTTATAAAAAATGGAAATAGTATTTTATTTTCAGGAATTGTAACCATGTTAACCATAGTAATAGTATTAGCAATAATATTATATAATTTAAACACTCCAGGATATTCATTCAAAAAAATAGACGCAGAAAATATTGCTAGAACTATAATATTGGCAATTTTTATTATATTAATTTGGACTATAAAATATATTCCATTGTTAGGTTTTTGTGCTCCAAATTTAAATGTGATGGATATTCTTATTAAAATTATCTCTGTTATAACTTTACTCCTTGTAATGACTGGATTATATGATTCATTAGTAAATATTTCGAAAGACGTAGATTTTAAAAAATATAATAAATATAAAGATGAATTATATTAAAATATAATACTAAATAAAATGGATAATCTTGATAAAATTTTAGATTCTCTTGAAACAGAAGTAAATGACGGTATTGATCTAACTAAACGTTTGGCAAATAAATCTTTTGGATTATTTAAAAATCCAATTTTTCTATTAACTTTTTTCACAGTTTTATTTACTATAATTGGTTATAAACTATACCATTACTTTAAAAAACAGGACGATACAACGTGTCAAAATTTTAAGAAAGAAAAAGAATGTCCCGGATATTGTGTTTGGGATACCGGTGATGAATCTTGCAGCGCTCCTTTAAAATCCGGAAATGCATGCCCAGATTACTGGTCAACAACAGTTGATGCAGCAAACGAGGGTGTCGTTTTTTGTAGTCCACCTAAATCACTACAAATATACAGTAATGATAAAAAAAAAATGGTTGATATACCGGACACATGTTACACTGATAAAACAAAAAAACAACTTAAAATAATTAATGGTAAACTTGCAGATGGTCGTGGTAAATGTGATTGGATGAATAAATGTGGACCATGGGAGGGTCAAGGTATTGGTAAATTTGGTTGTCAACAAGATACAGCAAAAGAAAATCCATTCAAATCATCGTGGATTAAGTAAAAGTATTTAAATATTATATATTATATTTTTAATAACATGTCTACTATTCAAGACATATTATACTTTAAAAAAGATCAAGAAAATCTAAATAACTGGGATATAACTAAACCTCTTTTTATCAATGGAACTTCCGGAACAGGTAAATCTACACTCGCTAAACTTATTTTCAAACATAAAAAGTATTCTGCAAATTATATCGATTCCAGTTTTATTAAACAAGGTAAGAATGTTTCTAATTATATTCTTGATATTCTCGGTAAATGTAGTATTTCTATGATGTTTTCAGATAATTATATAAATGGTATTATCATTGACGACATAGATGTATTCGATAGTCAAGATAATATTATATCCAGTATCTATAATATCATTAAAAATAATAAAACAAAAACACCATTTATATTAGTATCCAATAGTAAATTTTTGTCTTCCAATATAAAAAAAATAATTAGTATATGTCACTTAGTTGAAACTCCTACTCCCAGTATACAAAGAATGTGTAAGGGAAAATATAAAAAAAATGCCAGTACTATCCAACGTTGTGCCCAAAAATCTAAAGGGGATTGGGGTTACTTCTTTCAATTATTGTCCATAACCAACAAATCAGATCAACTTAAAAATATTGATACTAAAGAAATAAATGGTAATATAACTAATTATACCGATTTTTTAATAAAAGAACCTTATGATATAAATTCATTATTTTGTAGAAGCGCTTCCGACTATAGTTTAATATCTTTATTACTTTACACAAATACCCAGAAGATATTACTTGATAAAAATAAATGTATAAAAGGAGTATTAAAAAGTCAACAACTATTTGATATCGTTGAAAAGAAAATAGAAATAGATTGGTCTATGATAAGTCTGTCTATTTTGTTCGGTTGTGTTACTCCTTTATTTAGTATTAGTAATATTGATACGAGTAAATATGATACTGTTTATACTCATGTATTTTCGGTTTCTACTTCCCAAATAAATCACCGCAAACTCCTTAAAAAAGTAGAGAAAGATACAGGTAAGAGTATCAACATTGTCGCTGCACTTCTTTATCATTCTTTTAAAAATGACATAGCGCATAAACAATGTAAAAAAATGTGTCTAAAGGATTTTACTTTAAACGAACTACAAAAAATAATAACAGTGTACTATAACCCACATAAATTTACTGCTGGAAATAAAAAGATATTAAATAGTTTTCTTTAGTTTTCTATTCTTTGGAGTTTTCTTTTCTTCTTTTTAGATTTTCTTTTCTTCTTAGATTTTCTCTTCTTGGTTTTTCTCTTCTTGGTTTTTCTTTTCTTGGTTCTTTTCTTGGTTCTTTTCTTGGTTTTTCTTTTCTTGGTTTTTCTTTTCTTTGTGGTTTTTCTTGTTGGTGATTTAGGACTGAAACGCTCTTCGCCTAAAGATTTATTTCTCATTTGCTTTACGTCGGCTACCTCGCGACGAAGCTCTTCGTACTCTTCCATACCCCTTTTTTTGTCTTCGCCTTCGGGCAGTTTCTCCAAAATATCTATTTTGTTCACCATTTTTTTGTGGAGATTATCAAGTCTGTACTTGATAGCGCCTGTGAGGAAGGGGTCCTCGCCATACGTCTCGGCGTCTGCTGCTGCTGCTGTTTCTGCTGCTGTTTTTGGATATATATTCAAACCAAAACCTCCCAGGGTACCCAATTTATCCAATTCTATATTCATCATTTGACGTTTTATCATAGATGGTTCTGTCGATGTATACTTTGCTGAAGCAGCAGTCGCGGGTTTGGACCGGCGCTTATCGTTGATGGCGCGTTGCGCATCAATGCTTTTTTTTTGTTGACTTTGAATGAATCGTAATTCCTCCTTTGCTTCTTCTAGTAATTTTTGTGAATGTACTAAATTCTTGGAAGCATCGTCTACTACGTTTTTTTCACTACTGTTGCTTATCAACTGTTCGTACAGTCCAATCTGATATTCCGTTTCTTTAATCTTGTCCATGGCGTTCTTCTCCCCTGCCCAACCTGTTAGTACATTTTCCGGCATATATATATATATAGTATAATTAGAAAAAAAATAATATACATATTTAATTTAATACTCTGTCTATTTATAGATACTCTGTCTATTTATAGATACTCTGTCTATTTATAGATACTCTGTCTATTTATAGATACATTGCAAAAGGTGTATCTGATTTCTTTTTATTTAGAAGTGTTGAGCAAGTATCAGTTGTTACTGTGTAGGGAAAATCAACATTATCCAGTTTATAGGGTAGGTCTTTTTGATCCTCTTCAGACAACATAGTCCAAACATTCAGTTTAGAAACGATATTCTCTAAACAACGCTTAAGGTTTCTAACCCCTTTTTCTGAATTTGTGTAATTTGTAATAATATCTGTAATTGTCCCTTCCGGAAAGAGTATATCTTTAGGAACAATCTTAAAGGCGTCGTAAATATTCGGCAAGAGATATTCATTTGCTATTTTCATCTTATCTTTAGGATCAAACCCATCGGTGTTAATAACATTCATTCGGTCCTTAAGAATGGGGTCCACCATAGACTCGTCATTAAACGAAAAGATGAATAACGCTTTGGATAGATCAAAATCTATTCCAGAGAAATAGTTGTCATTAAACGCACTGTTTTGACTCGAATCTGTTAGGTGAGTTAGTAGATGAACTATTTCTTGACCCTTGCTTGTGTCACTTATCTTATCTAATTCATCAAAGTAAAATATAGGATTCATACTTTTACAATGAATAAGAATATCTACAATACGCCCCCATTTAGAACCTTCGTATGTATAGTTATGACCGTCAAAGAAACTGGCGTCACCAGCACCGCCTAGTGCTATAAACGCAAAAGGACGACCAAGTGCTTTAGCAATACCTTCTTTAACAAGTGTTGTCTTACCATTTCCCATAGGTCCTTGGATAGCAATAACATTACCACCTGCCTGTGGATTCTTAATAGATTGCCCAACTATTTGTAGGATTTGTGCTTTTGCTTCTTTGTGTCCATAGATAGCACTGGTCATAGTTTTAGACAAATTGTGAATAAACTCTTGGATTTCTATTTTACTGGATTCTGCATTAACCGGAAAGGGTGTATGAACACCAAATGGAACGGTCATTAAGGTTTCTATCCATTGTTGTGCTTTAAAGTATTCACCTGAGGAAGGATCCATTTGTGATATACTCATTGTTTTCTTCATAGCAATACTTTTAATATCAATAGGTAATTTACTATCTATAATCTTAAATCTTATAGGTGTATTATCCATTAATTTATTTAATTCTTTAAAACTATCCAAGTATTGTTTTTTTTCTTGTTTCTTAAGATCATGAAAATAGTCCCATTCTTCGTCTTCAATGTTAGCAGTTTCATTTTCCCACATTTCACAATATTCTTCGTCCAATTCATCATATTCATCATCCGAATCGGAATTTAATAGAGACATTAAAGATCTATTACTTTGAGACGTAAATATAAAATCATTCGGTTTTGTCCCATCTTGTTTCTTGTCTTCTTGCCTTTTTTTTTCGTGTTTCTTGATAAGAGATTCAAAACTGACTCCTTCATCCTCTTCTTGTTCTTCTTCTTCAAGTTCTTCTTGTCCTAACTTATCAAAGAAACTATTTTCTTTATTGAGTTCATTAAGTTCGTTTTCTAAATCTTTTCTGGGACTTTTTCTTTCCTCTTGTTCTTTTCTTTTTTTCTTAATATCTTTTAGTCTATTTCTTGAACTTAATTCAGAATTCGCCATAATAGTTAATAAAGCAATCATTGAGTT
>Ga0308010_1000914_pt1 | contig 17367 bp, 14 predicted proteins | sample Neamet129_FD_202368 | JGI IMG/M metagenome (GOLD analysis project Ga0308010, IMG submission 202368) | Marine microbial communities from water near the shore, Antarctic Ocean - #129 | ecosystem: Environmental > Aquatic > Marine > Unclassified | place: Southern Ocean | collected 2014-07-24 | reverse complement strand
TGCTGGAGCCATTTCCCTGTAATCTAAAGTAAAAGTATTGCCGTCTGCAAAACGAGTAACCATAAACCCGCCACCACCAATATTTCCATTTGAAGAAGAGGTAACAGCTAGCGCAAAACCGACTGCAGCTGCAGCATCTACTGCATTACCACCTTGTTTCATTATTTTAATTCCAACTAGGGAAGCATGCTTACTCGTAGATACGACCATCCCATTTTTACCATATTCAGGATTGTAACCACAGCTAGATAGAAAAAGTGAGATAATGAGAATTAATTGGATTTTGTATAACATTTTTTTAATTAAAAGTCAGTTATTGTCAAGTTTCTCAACAATTCCTTCACGGCGCTTATCTGCAGCACCATCTAAGCCATTTTTTGAGACTACAATTAGATGGATTCCTGAATTTTCTGCAGGTCTCGACTGAACTTTATATCCTTGAGATTTTAAGTCTTTTGCTATTTTCTCACCCTTAACATTAGCAACTTCAACTCTAACGAATTCTCCTCTAGCAATTATATTTGGAAAATCAACCGCCTCTTGAGCTGTCATTCCCCAATCAAATACTCCAATAATAGTTTTATTAACATAGGCTGGAATTGAATTCCCTCCAGGTGAACCGGTTACCATTATTAAGTTTTTATTTTTATCAAAAATCATTGTTGGAGACATTGAAGAGCGAGGTCTTCTATTTGGAGCAACGGCATTAGCAAGTTGTTTACCATCAGTAGGTACCTCTCGTGCAAAATCTGTCATTTCATTATTAAGTAGAAATCCGGCTGCCCATCTTTGGGAACCAAAAAAACTTTCTATAGTTGCTGTCATAGAAACAGAATTTCCATTTCTATCTATTATTGAAAGGTGTGTTGTACCAAAAGCTTCTACTGTATTATCTGCTCCCCATATTGGAAAGTTTGCTAAAGTATCAATTATACTTGCAGGGTTTCCAGGGGTAGGAATTGAATCTGGGGGAAATCGCTGTAGTGCTCTAGCTTTTATGTAACGAGGGTCTAAAAGAGCTTCTAGTGGAATATTAATTTCATCAGGGTCTCCAAAATAATGATCACGATCAGCATAGGCTAGTCTTTGAGCATCCACAAATGCTGATATTTTTTTACTCTCATTTGATTTTGCATTAATTAATTGATCATAAAGACCTGCGATCATAATCTGAGCCCCACCAGAGGATGGAGGAGAAGAAGTACAAATCATCATATCTCTAAAAGGTCCACATATTACAGGACGAAAAACAGCTTTATAATTTATTAAATCTAGTTCGGTAAGTCCCCCCGGACTTGGATTATTATTTGCTGTGGTAACAATTTTTTTAGCAATGGAACCTTCATAAAAAGCAGAAGAACCTTCTTTAGCAATTCTTTTTAATGTGGAAGCATATTCAGGGTTTTTTAAAACATCGCCACTTTCGAGTTTGATTCCGTTTGGATAAAAATAGTGCTTCGTTCCTTCATTTATAGACAGGCGACCTCTTTTTTCAGCAATTTCAATAAAATATGCTAAACGAGGTGAAACGATAAATCCATTTATTGATAGGTCAATTGCATAATCAAATAGTTCTGACCATGGTAAAACTCCATAAGATATATGTGCTGTTTCATAAAGGGATACAATCCCAGGCGTTCCAATTGCTTTTCCACTTGTAACCGCTTCCATGAAGTCCATGACCATCCCATCCTCCTTCATAAACATATCAATTTTTGCAGAAGCTGGAGCAGTTTCACGACCATCAATAAATGTTAAGTTTTCAGTTTTGAAATCATAGTTTAACATAAAACCACCACCACCAAGACCGGAACTTTGTGGTTCTACTAATCCAAGAACTAAATGAGCAGCAATTGCAGCATCTGTTGCACTACCACCTTTTTTTAATATTTTTATAGCCGCTTTTACAGCATGAGGATTTGCCGCACTAACCATAGCTCCTTTATTCCAACTTTTATTTTTGATTGGTCCATTTTTAACAAAGTTGACGGATTTGCAACTAGTAAATAAAAAAGCAATAGAAAGTAATAGAAAATATTTTTTAGAAGTCATATTTTTGATTTTATTAAATAAGTTAAGAGTTAATTCAAAGATTATTTTTCAGAAGCTTTCCAGGTAAAATACTTGTATAGACGCCATGATCAATTACTATTTTACCATTTATAATAACCCAGGATATTCCAGATGGATATTGATGAGGTTCTTTCCAAGTTGCATTGTCAATAATTTTATTAGAATCAAAAATTACAATATCAGCCCAATATTTTTTACTGATTTCACCTCTATCTTTAAGTCTTAAAACTGAGGCAGGAAGCTTTGTCATTTTTCGAATAGACTCAACTAGTGAGATGACATTTTTATCACGAACATATCTACCAAGTATGCGAGGGAAAGTACCATAGTTTCTAGGATGAGGTTGAGCTTTTCCAAACTCGATCGTACTTCCATCTGAAGCATGCATAACCTGGGGATGCGCCATAATTTGTTTGACATCATTTTCATTTAAGCAATGATAAATACCTTGTCCACGGCCATCATAAACTAAGTCCATTAGAATTTCAGCGGCATTTTTAGGCGTGGGTTCAAGTCCTTTTAATTCAGTTATTTGTGCGAGGTTCATTCCGTTATATTTTATATTTGGTGGATAATTAGCAATAACTATACTTGCGGGGTCACCACCACCTCGATCATAGACAATATTCCAGATAATTTTATCTTTTATTTTTTTTCGTTCAAGTGGGTTTTCCAATCTTTCTTTTAATTTTTCTGTCCCTCCAGCTAATGACCAAGCAGGGAAAACCACTGTTAAACCCGTACTTGTAGCTGTATATGGATATTGATCAGCAGTAACTTTAATTCCTTCAGCTCGGGCTTCGTCAATTAAAGCTAGTGTTTTTATAGATTCTCCCCACATAGTTTTTCCAACAGCTTTATGATGAGAAATTTGAACAGGTAGCTTAGCTTTTCTACCAATATTAATTGCCTCTTCAACAGATTCTAAGAGCCCAATTCCTTCTTCTCGCATGTGCGTTGCATAAAAGCCATTGTTTTTTGATACAGTAGAAGCAAGAGCTATAACTTCTTCTGTGTTTGAGTAAGCGCCTGGGATATATTTTAATCCTGTTGACAGACCAAACGCTCCATCATCCATAGCATTTTGAATTAGGTTTTGCATTGCTTTTATTTCGTTAGGGCTAGCTATTCTATTTTCCCTGCCCATGATTTCCTTCCGAACTGTATTGTGGCCTATTAATAAAGCAAGATTTGGTCCAATTCCAATCTTTTCAGTTTTCTCTATAAATTTCCCAATAGGAAAAGGTGATCCACCACAATTACCACCAACCATTGTAGTCACTCCTTGCTGGAGATAATTATTAATTGATGGAAAATCTAAACTTCTACGCTCAGAATGAGTATGCATATCTATAAATCCAGGGGAAACGATTAGTCCGCTGGCATCTATGATTTTTAATCCTGTAGCATTCTTTTTATTACCAATATCTATAATTTTACCATTTTTTATGTAAATATTGGATTCATATAAACTTTCACCGGAGCCATCAGCAATCATTCCATTCTCAATAATTATATCGTATGAAGGGATTATACAGGTTGAAAAAAGAATAGATATAGAGGTAATTAAAAATTTCATAATTTATTCTTTTTCCATTTTATAGCATAAGGCACTATAGTCATATATATACCAGTCAGCCAAAGTATAAATAGTATAATTCCAGAAGGAAGAAAAATTAAAAATTTTACTTTATCAGTAAACCAAGAGCCATCATGTAGTTGTTCAATAATATCTGAGCGACGATAAGCAATTTGTAGAACTTCTTTTGTTTTTGTGTCTATTTGAACTTCCCAGTGATTTTTTCCACGCACTTTAACAATCCCTTTATCAATTCGGACATCTAATCGGTCAATATCTTCCCAAGTTTGGATATTGGTTTTATCTGCAGTTTTTACTGCAGTTAAAATATCATCAAAACTTATGGATGGATTATTTGATATTTTTCCATTTTGGGTTAATGGTTGTATCCACTTTATTTCTTTTTTTAATTGGAGCAATAGACCAGTTGTAATAACTATAGAGATAGGTAGTATAATTATAAAAGACCCCCAATAGTGTGTCTTTCTTGTCCATTTACTCCAATTGAATCTTTTTTTCAAAGAGGTTTCCTCATTTAACCAATAGGAAAATTATAATACTACAAATTCTTGACAAAGAATAATTATTTATACTTAGTTTTTTCTCGATGAAAGTTTTGCCAGTAGACGAAGAATTTCTAAATAAAGCCATATGAGTGTAACAAGTAAGCCGAAAGCACCATACCATTCCATATATTTTGGTGCGCCTTTCTCTGAACCCTCTTCAATAAAATCAAAATCTAGAACTAGGTTTAAAGCTGCGATAATAACAACGCCAATACTGAAAAGAATGCCCATATTTGAATTTGAATGGATAACGGGGACTGATATACTAAACCAACTTAAAACCCAACTAATCATATATACAAAAGCTATACCTCCCGTTGCTGCTATAATTCCTAATTTAAAATTTTCGGTTGCCTTAATTAAGCCTGAACTATAAGCTAGGAGTAATGCACCAAGAGTTCCAAAAGTAAGCATAACTGCTTGATTCACGATACCTGGGTACATAGTTTCGAAGTATTTAGATATTCCACCTAAAGCTAATCCTTGAAGGAGAGCATAGCTGGGTACAGTGAATTTTGCCCACTGGTGTTTAAAAACAGTGATTACGCCTAAAATTAAGCCCCCAAACATTCCTAGCATCATAAGTCCACTTCCACGTGGGTCTCCAAGTGGTAAGTTCCAAGTAAAGAGAGCAGTAGTCATAAGGAGTAATAAGGAGAAAGCTGTTTTATTGACTGTACCCATAATGGTCATTTTTGCATCGGTTGATAAATCAAAACTAGAAAAAGTATTTGCATTCAAAGTTGGATTACCTGATCGAAGTGTTAAATGTCTATTCATGAATAAGACTCCATACTATCGTTTATAGCGTTTACTAATTGATCAATAGATATGCGATTTTGTATTTGTGAATCACGCTCTCTAAGTGTTACAGTTTTATCATCAAGTGATTGATGGTCAACTGTAATTCCAAAGGGTGTCCCAGCTTCATCTTGGCGGTAATATCGTTTTCCAATAGAACCTTGTTGATCATAAACAACTTTAAAGTGGGGTTTTAAAATATCCATTACTTCTCGACCAAGCTCGGGTAGACCATCCTTCTTAATCAAGGGGCATACTACAGCTGTAACGGGAGCTATTCTTGGGTGTAACTTCAATACAATTCTATTATTTTCTTTATCTTCCCAATATGCATCTGAAAGTACAGCAAGCATCATTCTATTTAATCCAGCTGAAGTTTCAATAATATAAGGTAGAAAACGTTCATTGTTTATTTGGTCAAAAACTTCCATTTTTTTACCTGAAAATTCTTGATGTCTTGCAAGGTCAAAATCAGTTCTATTATGAATCCCTTCAATTTCAGACCAGCCAAATGGGAATTCAAACTCAATATCCCATGCTTCTTTTGCATAATGAGCTAATTCTTTAGGGCCATGCTCCTTCAAGCGTAATTTTTTAGGATGTATTCCAAGTTGATCATAAAAACTTATTCTTTCTTGTTTCCAATCTATCATTGATTGATCATCATCACCTGGCTTAACAAAATATTGCATTTCCATTTGTTCAAATTCACGTGTGCGAAAAATAAAATTTCTTGCTACAATCTCATTTCTAAAAGCTTTCCCAATTTGGGCAATTCCAAAAGGAATTTTAAGGCGCATAGCCTTTTGAGTTAGAAGGTAATTGACATAGATACCTTGAGCTGTCTCTGGTCTAAGATAAGCAATATTAGCGGTTTCTTCAACTGGCCCAATATGGGTTTTGAACATTAGGTTAAATTGGCGGGGTTCTATCAAATTACCAGTTGTCCCACATTTAGGACATTGAATCTCTTTCCAAACTCCATCTTCTGGATTTCCTTCAAAAAGTTCATCCGAACGATATCTAGCTTTGCATTGTTTACAATCTACTAGAGGATCATTAAAAGCACCTATGTGTCCTGAGGCTTCCCATATTTTTGGATGCATTAGAATTCCACTATCAAGTCCTACTATATTTTCATGGAGTTGAGTCATTGTTTTCCACCAAAGCTGAGATATATTATTTTTAAGTGCAATACCTAATGGACCATAATCATAGATAGCACTAAAGCCACCATAAATCTCTGAGCTTTGAAATATGAAGCCTCTCCTCTTACATAATGATACAATTTTATCAATACTCATTATTGAGTTTTTACTTCTTTAGTTAAGATTAAAACTTGCATCAATCTAAATCTTTTAACTCGCGCTCTATTTGATCGCTGTGTTTAATCTTCTTATCCTTGGTATTTATGTTGGCTTTAAGAATGCCTTTAGGAGTTCGTATATATAAAAAAATAGTTATAAAACTTAGAATTGAAATAAAGATTGGGGCTAACCAAGCAAAAATATTAAATCCTTCCGCTAATGGTGAGGCCAAAACTCTTTCTCCATATTTATCAGTATAATAGTTTAATATTTCAGGTTTTGATTTTCCTGTTTGAACTAAACCAGCAATCTCAATTTCCATTTCTTTATTCCCATGATCATATACTGTACCGCTCCAGCAGCATGTGGCCATTAAACTTTGTTCAATATCTATTATTAGCTTATTCTTTTCATCGGCAAGGACAAAACTGAATAAAAATATTATAATTATAATACGCTTCATTTTTTCTTCTTTTTAGTTGTTTTTCGACGCTTTTTTCTTGGTGGAGCAGCGCGTTTTTTATCAATTAAGGCAACAGCCTCTTCAAGGGTCATTTTTTCAGGATCAGTTTCTCTAGGAAGTGAGGCATTGACTTTTCCATCAGTTATATAAGGTCCGTATCTACCAGATTTTATAACTAATGTTTCACCTGTTGTTGAATGGCTACCCATGCTTCGTAATTCTTGTGGTCCACTATTACGATTCTTAATTAGTTCAAGTGCTTCATCCAGCTTAATTGTCAAAGGTGACATAGTGGGGGGGATAGTTCCATTTTTTCCTTTGCCCGCTGTAACGTAGGGTCCAAACCTTCCATAGTCTGCTTTTACATCTTCATTTGTTTCAGGGTGTGTTCCTAAAGTACGTGGAAGAGATAGTAATTTAAGACCCATTTCAAGGTCGATATCTGTAGAAGGGGTCCCTTTTGGAATCCCTTTACGTTTATTGGTTTCACCTAATTGAACATAAGGTCCATAGGGGCCATTTTTAACTAGAACAGTTTCTTTGGAGTTTGGATCAACTCCTATTTCTCGATCTTCATTTATTTCTTGATTTAAAATTTCTATTGCTTTGTCTACATTTAGGTCACCAAGAAATATATCATTTGGAACAGACTTTCTTATTTCACCTTGTTGTACAAAAGGTCCATATTGCCCTACTCGAATCTCAATAGGATCTCCTTCATAATCTAATTGTACTGAGCAAGCTTTTCCAATGTCCACTTTTTCATTTAACATCCCCTCTAAGCCCATTGCTCCCTTAGAACCAAAGTAGAATTCTTTCATGAAAGGTAGTTCTTTTAGCTCTCCTCTAGAAATTGCATCAAGTCCATCTTCCATTTTTGCAGTAAATTGACTATTAACAAGAGATGTAAAATGATTTTCTAAAAGTTGAGTAACCGCTAAACCTAAAAAAGTTGGTGTCAACTTTGCTTGATTCCGATTGACATAAGCTCTTCTTACTATTGTTTCAATTATACCCGCCCAAGTTGAAGGCCTACCTATACCTTTAGTTTCAAGTTCTTTAACAAGTGAAGCTTCAGTAAACCTAGCCGGTGGTTTTGTTTCATGCTCCTCTGAATTTAATTTACTGCATAAAAGAGATTGACCTTTGGTTAAATCAGGTAATACAGTTTCTTGGTCTTCTGTAATTCCACTCCTTTTATCAGTGCTCTCAACATATGCAACCATATATCCAGGAAAAAGGATGACTTGACCATTAGCGCGGAATTCTGATTTTTGATTTTCAATTGTTACTGATATTTGCTTCACTCTTGCTGATGCCATTTGAGAGGCCAATGTTCTTTTTCTTATAAGATCATAAAGTTTTGCAGCATCTTGATCAATCTCAGCCTTGACTTTTTCTATTGTTGCAAAAGTTACTCCAGCAGGCCTTATTGCCTCATGGGCTTCTTGAGCATTTTTGACTTTTGAGGAATAAACTCTGGCTTTTTCAGGTAAATAGTCATTCCCAAATTTTGATAGAATCTCACTTCTAGCACCATTAATTCCTTCATCCGATAAATTTGTTGAATCAGTACGCATATAAGTAATAAAACCTTTTTCATAAAGACGTTGCGCAGTACTCATAGTCTTTCTTGCTGAGGAACGAAGTTTCCTTCCGGCTTCTTGTTGTAAAGTGGATGTTGTAAAAGGAGGTTTTGGGTTTGAATTTTTGGTCTTTTCTTCAACCTTTGAAACTGTCCATGTGCCATTATTTAATTCTTTAACTAATTCATCTGCCTGAGCTTTTGAAAGTAGAATAGACTTATCATTCTTAAGGTTTCCAGTGTTGGGGTCAAAATCTTTACCAGTTGCAATTCTTTCACCATTTATTCTAATAAGAGTAGCGTCAAATGACTCTTGATTAGCTTGAAATTCTGCTTTTAGATCAAAATAAAGTGCAGAATGAAAAGAATGCCTCAGTCTTTCTTTTTCAATTATAATTTTTAAAGCAGCAGATTGAACTCTTCCGGCAGAAAGGCGTCCTTCAACAAACTTCATATTCTTTTGTAATGTGCTCCATAGCACTGGTGAAATTTTATATCCAATTAATCGATCAACAATTCGTCTAGTCGTTGCAGCCTTAACTAGGTTCTCATCAATTTGCCTAGGACTGTTCATTCCTTCTTCTACACCTTCTTTAGTGATTTCAGTAAATTGAACACGAGATATTTTATTTATATCTACCTCACTAGCTATGTGTGCAGCAATTGCTTCTCCTTCTCTATCCGGGTCAGTCGCTATTATAATTTTAGAAGTTTTCTTTGATAAAGCTCTTAATTCTTTAACAAACTTTTTCTTGTCCTCGATAATAACTTCTTCGATAGCAAAATCATTTTCAATATCAACCGCAATATTTTTAATCGGTAATTCTTTGATATGTCCTATACTCGCTATTACATCATATTTACCATCAAGGTATTTTGAAATAGTTTTTGCTTTGGAAGGAGACTCGACAATTAATAATGGTTTACTCATTTGAATCTTTTTATTAGTAGTGATGGAAATTTAAATTATTCATACGCGTTTATTAATGTAAAAAAAATTATCAATAAGACAAAGAATTCATATGCTCAATAATTTTATTCAATTCAACCTTTTCTTGATCCCCTGACGATAAATTCTTTAGCTCTACGGATTTTGATTTTAATTCTTGATCTCCAATCAAAAGAGCATACTTAGCTCCAATTTTATTTGCTTCACGTAGTTGAGCTTTTAAGGAACGTCTGATTACATCAAATTCTGTAGCAATATTTATTCTTCGTAGATCCTCTGCTAACTTAATAATAGCTGATTGGACGCTTTGTCCTATTCCAACTATATAGATCTGAACTTGACTGTTCTTAGAGGAATCTTTATTCATAGCTAAAAGGATTCTTTCCATTCCAGCAGCAAAGCCGATACCTGGTGTTGGTTTTCCTCCGAGACTTTCGACTAAGCCATCATATCTACCTCCACCGCAAATTGCATCTTGAGCTCCTAATTTTGAAGAGGTAATCTCGAAAGTTGTTCGGGTATAGTAATCAAGCCCACGAACAAGTCGAGGGGTTAATTTATAGTCAATATTTATATAGTCTAAGTAAGTGAGCAATTCTTCAAAATGAACTTTATCGTCATCTGTCCAATAATTTGAAATATTTGGAGCATCTTCAAGAATACTAATTTCTTGAGGAACTTTAGTATCTAAAATTCTTAAAGGATTATTATTAAATCGTTTTTGACTCGTTTCGCTTAAATTAGAAAAGTGCGGTTTAAGAAACTCTCGGATTGCATCTCTGTAATCTTTCCGACATTGAGGCGAACCAATTGAGTTCAATTTCAATTGAAGCTCATCAAGTCCAATTGAATTAAAAATTGATAAAGCTAGGGCAATCACTTCGGCATCTACCTCAGGGTGTTCTGACCCAAAGGCTTCAACCCCAAACTGATGGAATTGACGATAACGTCCTTTCTGTGGTCTTTCCCTTCGAAATAAAGCATCAATATAATAGAGTTTATTCACCGGCCTTAGTCCACCTAAGTTATGTTGAATATATGCCCTAGCAACTGACGCTGTTAATTCAGGTTTTAATGTGAGTTTTTCACCGCCTTGATCAATCCAAGAATACATTTCTTTAGAAACTATATCAGTTTCTTCGCCCACACTTCTTGAGAATAATTCAGTTCGTTCAAAGGCAGGTGTTCGAATTTCTTTATAGCCATATTTACTAGCAGTTTTGTGAATAGTAGATTCTAATGCTTGCCAGCGGTTACTTTTATCAGGAAGAATATCCTGAGTTCCTTTAATGGAGCGAATGATTTCTTTACTCATCTTCAGATATAAAATTATTAAGTAAGTCTTCTGCCTGGGCCTTAAATGATTCAGGAATATACAATTTTACAGAACCAACCGGGAGCGTCATTGCATTAATATTATAAGCTGTGCTTAAAAAATCGCCTTTTGTATAGGATGGAATATTATGATCTTTCAATATATTTTCTGCCATTTCAGCATAAATAGTTCCACTAAATTCAGCAATTTTTATCCAGTTTTTTGATGATTCTTTAGGCATTTTTATATACTAAGTTTAGTTCAAAATGATTAGCGGTCAAATAAGGAGGGTCGATTAAATGTTCCCCCTCTTTGTTCTAATTTTAAATCTCTAAGGTTTGGTGATTTTACATTTAATCTCAAATAAAGACCTGACGCATAGCCATTAGGAGTCCAGTTTAAACTTATTTCCCAACAATGCAAATCACGATTAACAGAAAAAGTATGACTAACCAAACTTTGATTGATAAGATCGAATCGAGCATTATATTGAACTTTCCAAGCTTTTGTAAGTTGGATTGTTGAGTTTGAAGACATCCAAAAAGTTTTTTGAGGATTATTTGGATTTGCATTATTAAATGCAAAACTGAAACTAGCAGATGTATTCCAGAGTTCACCCGCAACTTGTGTTTTTCCTGTATTTGAAATCATACCCGCTAGATTTGCGCCATCTACGCGCTCTGAAAATTCACTACTATCAACTTCTTCCGTTTGGTTTTCTTTTGGATTAAAAGAAAGACGGCCTCCAGAAAATCTAAACCCGGTAGAGAAGCGTGCATTAATTAATCGTGGGGTTGGTAGGCCACCATTAGTTTTAAATTTATTAATTCGCATATTATCTTTTTTATTAAAGTCGTACCAGTCATGAGTCATAGAAAAATCAAGATTTAGCTTCCTATTAATATTTGCTCTTATAGAAGAGTTAATATTACTCCATTGGAACTCATCAGCAACAAAGTTTCGGCTGGTAGACATTCTCCAAGAAAAAAGATCTTGTTTTAATTCTTTATCTCCATCAACTATTTTGGCTTGAAATACGTTGTTTACAGATATATTCATTGATTGATTCTCACCTTGAGGAGTTCCTCCAGCTAAGGTTCCAGAAAAGCGATCAAAATAAGCTATTTCACCATTATCTTGAAGAATTTCTTGATAGTAACCTGGATTCATTCCAAACACTTGTTTTGAAAAATCAGGACGAAATGAATACCCTAGAGTTGGTGAGATTACATGACGTATAGTTTGAATTTTACCTATTTTTAAAGGTAATAATCCGTAGATCTGAGTATTCATATTGATATTAAAAGAGCCGGTAGTTCTAGTTGCAAAACCTTTAACTTCATTTTTATTTATCTGGCCTAGAGTATCTATAGCGCTAGAAAATGTACGATTAACCCAATCGGATTTTAAATAAAGGCTTGGTGAAACGTTAAAATATTTAAAGACTTTTGATGACATATTTAAACCAGAGGTATGAGCAATTATATAGTCAGAGAATGTATTAGTCATAGGTTCTGCATTTGAATCTATCATCCATCTATAACCATTTGTAGTATCATCAATAGAGTAAGATTCAGATTCATAGTAGTTTTTTAGATTATTTGTAAATCTAGATGAATAATTATAGTTTATATTATTGTACCAGTTTTTTTTCTTAGCCTTTGTTGGAAATAGAGCCCTCTGGCTGTGAGAAAAAGCCATTTGTGGGAGAGTATTGTTTGTAATGTTGATTTGTTGTCCAGAGCGAGTGGGGTTAGTAAAGAAAACTGAATTTTGATCAATTTTTTTCTCTGCCATCAAATCTCTTCTTGATGAAAGGTTAATGCTTAAACTATTTCGAGACTTAGGCCACCTTTTAGAATATGTTGCATTTGAGACAGCTTGTTGGTTTAAACGTTTTTGTTGTTCTATACCCGTCCTTCTATTGTAGTCACCGCTTGAATAATAACTAGCATTAACTGCAGCAGATTGATTGTTTCGTAATTGTTGTCGATGATTCCAACGAACTACATAGTCGCTTTGTCTATTAGAGCCTAGATTATAAATATCTCTTTCTTCCTCTGGAACAGATCCAGAGAATCGCTGTTTTGTTTCTAGATCAAAACTGCCATTGTAAGCATAACGTTTGTTATACTGATTTTGTGATCTAAGTGTAATTCCATCTCTATCATAAAGGCTCATTGTAAATTTTGAATCAAAGTACTCATTTGCTGCCCAATAGTAGCCTAGGCCATTTATATAACCACCCCAGCGAGCATCTGTTCCATAAGTAGGCATTATCCATCCCGAATGACGACGACCTTTTTGGTGAGGGAACACTGCAAAAGGGAGTCCAAATATTGGAATTTTAGCAATGTATAGGATAATAGGTCTTGCAACGACTTTATCTTCATTAATCATTTTCATTCTTTTCATTTCAAAATGAAAGTGAGGGTTTTCAAGGTCACAAGTTGTGTATGAAGCCTGCTGTGCATAAAAAATATCCATATTTTGATTGCGAATTTCTTCTCCATAGTAAAATCCATCTTCGGCTTTAGTCGTACCTTTAATAATTTTACCGTGCCTTGTCTCCAAATTATAAATCATAGTATCACCAATCATGGGCTCTTCACCATCTTCTTCCATAGTAGGGCGAATACTTCCATAGGATGAATCAAGTTTGGATTCTGGCAAAGCTTTTAAAATATTATTACGCCAAGCAATATTGATAAATCCAGCTGAAAGGTTTACGTTAGTATAATTAAGAGCAGCCTCACCGTGAAGGTCCGTAAACTCATTTGCTACATCATATTCAATATCTTCAGATCTATAAACTACAGCGCCATCCATATCAGCGCTGGTAGAGTCTGGAGTGTAAGTTCCTTCTGAGCCTCCAGATATAAATATTTTTTCAATATCACTTTCCCCAAAATTCATGGTAATGGTATCTCCAGATGCTTTGTTTTTACCTTGATAAATAGAATCTTCAAAAATATGATAAAGAGTTGTCGCCATACCTTCAAGTCGAATAGAATCTAATTTTCCATCAATAAAATAACCTCTCATTATAGATCCCGTCATATCATCAGCAAATAAAAGAGAATCTTTATAAATAAGTGTATCCTCATTCACAAGCTCCATTCTTTCGCGAAAACCTTTTGAAGGATGAGTGGCATGGGCATCGCTTGGGATATACAGACTTTCTAATACTTCATTCTTATATTTTAAATGTATTTCACTTCCTGAAATAGTTTGATCTTCATCAATAATTTCTGGTTTAATTCTAAGGAGTGTACTGCCCTTCGCCCTGTCATAAATTGCTTCACCGCAAGTAGCAATACGATCTTCTTCAGTAATAGAGACATTGCCTCTTGCAGCATAAGAAACTCCATCAACTTCAGGAATATCAATATATTCTATCTGATTTCCTTTGATTGTTTGTTTTTCTTGAATAAGAATTGCATGACCAGTTGCAGAGCCACTATCTAGTTCGGAAAAATAAAAAAGTGTATCAGCTACCAAGCTATAAGTAGAATCCCAAACATGAGCATTGCTGTAAGCAATCATGATGTTATTTGGTGAATCAACAAACATAGAATCACTGGTCATGTTTTGTTCATCTTCAACCATAGAGACATTTCCAAAGAGAAAACCTTGCTCAGTTCGTTGATTAAATCTAGCCCAATCACATTTCATTATAATATCACCTTTAGTGAAAATTACATTTCCCTTTAGATATTGCATTGATACACCATCAATAGTAATATTTTCTAATAAGTTAGCTTGTTTAAGTCGAAGGCGATTATCTTGACCGGAAATAGTTAAAGAAAAAATTGCAAAAAGTAAAAAACTTTTTTTGAGAACACAATTTTTATATGATTTAATGTGCATTATTTATAGCGTTTTGGCCAAATATTTTTCAGACGTCCTTTAATGAACTCCTCATAACCTAACGTGGTAGGTTGATAAAAGGTTTCCTCTTTTCCTTCTGGAAAATAATTTTGATTAACAAAATGATCTGGGTAATTATGAGGATAATTATAATCTTTTCCATAATTCATTGATTTCATAAGTCCAGTAGGAGCATTTCTTAGTTTTAGAGGAACATCGGGACTGCCTTGTTCTTGGATTTTATTCATGGCTTGATTTATTGCTAAATAGCTTGCATTAGATTTGGGTGCTGAAGCCAAGTAGGTAGTTATTTGCGAAAGAATAATTGCAGCTTCTGGCATTCCAATCATATGCACGGCTTGAAAGCCAGAGGTCGCCAGAGTTAAACTTGTTGGATCTGCATTGCCAATATCTTCAGAAGCTAAAATTATTAGCCGCCTTGCAATAAACTCAGGGTTCTCACCACCTTCCAACATTACAGCAAGCCAATAAATAGCGGCATCAGGATCTGAACCTCTAACTGATTTTATAAAAGCAGAAATAACATCATAGTGATAATCTCCGGCTTTATCATAAAGCTGTGTTTTACTTTGCAAAGCTTCAGTCAAAATATTCTCAGTAATTATACCATCATCTTCAATAAGGTTATATGCAAGTTCTAGACTATTCAGAAGTTTTCGTGCATCGCCCCCAGAAGATTGAATTAAGATTTTTTTTACACTTTGATTGATAGATATATGTCCTTTTGATAGAATAATATCTTTTGAAAAAGCTCTCTTTATTAATTTTTCTAAATGAATATCTGATAGATGTTTTAAGGTAAGAACTCGGCAACGAGATAAAAGAGGTGATATTACCTCAAAAGAAGGGTTTTCGGTCGTAGCACCAATAAGCGTAATAATGCCTTCTTCCACCGCATGTAAAAGTGCATCTTGTTGTGATTTACTAAAACGATGTATTTCATCAATAAATAAAATGGTTTTATTCCCTAACTCTTGATTTGCTTTTCCTTGGTTAATTATTTTCCGAAGATCTTTTACCCCGCTAGAAACAGCTGATAATTCGTGGATATCGGCTTTTAATGAGTTTGCAATTATTCTTGCTAAGGTTGTTTTTCCCGTTCCAGGTGGGCCCCAAAGTATGATTGAAAAAAACTTATGTTTATTAATTAGTTCACTTATAATTTTATTTTTATCAATCAAATGTGATTGGCCAATAAAATCAGCTAAAATATTAGGCCTGATTCGATCTGCCAATGGAGGCAAATTTTGGCTAAATAAAGATTCTGTTTCTGACATAATCATATATTCTTGTTTACAAGTAAAGAAATTTACGGTAATTCTATTCAGTCAATTGATGTAAACTTAAGTCTTTATATTTGGAGTTAAATTATGAAAATGAAATGGCAAATACCTGTAATAAGTATTTTATTATTATTAGCAGGTTGCAGTAAGGATAATGAAGAGATGAGCGGAGAATTAATCATAGAAGATTTAGTGGTTGGTGAAGGAGCAGAGGCTGTGAAAAATAGTATAGTTTCTGTAAATTATACAGGGTTGCTTACAGATGGAACAAAATTTGACTCTTCATTAAATCCAGGAAGAACACCTTTCCGTTTTACAGTTGGAGCGGGTCAAGTTATTCGTGGATGGGATGAAGGAGTAGCTGGAATGAAAGTTGGTGGAAAAAGAAAATTGACAATCCCTCCAAGCATGGGTTATGGCAGTCAAGATATGGGTGTAATTCCACCAAACTCTACTTTAATCTTTGAAGTTGAACTATTAGCTGTAGAATAAATAAGAGAATAGATTATGAAAAAAAAAGAAATTATAAATAAACTAACGGAAATTTTTGATTTAGAGCTCTCTGGAGTAATTAGATATACTCATTATGCTTTAATGATATTTGGCCCTAATCGATTGCCTCTTATTGAGTTTTTTAAAGCTCAAGCCATAGAGTCTTTAGATCATGCTAATATGGTAGGTGAACACATTACTGGTTTGGGTGGGCACCCACCATTAAATATTAATAATATTAAAGAAACATTTAAGCATGATATAAATGAAATTTTACATGAGACAAAAGAGCATGAGACAAAAGCTATTAAACATTATTATCAACTACTAGAATTAATTGGAAATGACTCTGTCTATCTTGAAGAATATGCACGTGGAATGATTGGTCAAGAAGAATTACATGTTTTAGAAGTAGAAAAAATGTTGAAATCAAATTAAATAAAAGATCTTATAATTTTAATCCGTTAATTCTTCTTTTATAAATTTAGGTGCCTTGTAATGATGAGCATCATATTTACTATATGTATAAAATTCGCCTTTTAGTTCACAATTGAACTCAACTGAAAATTCATATAGGGCTGCAATCAATTTTTTTACTGAGCATCTTAAGGTTCCATCATCATCAAAACTTAAAATTGATTCTTCCTTATCCCGCTCATAATCAACCATTGTACTAAGAACATCATAAGCATCTCCATCTTGACTGAACCATTTTTCTAAATTTTCAGTTTTAATTTTATCTGAGGTGGTGACTTCAAAAGAATATTTTTTCATAATATTAAGTTCTCATTAAATATTTATTTAAATCATTATCTACGCATTACGAATACGTAATTAATATCTCGCAAATGAAAATAATGTTTAATTTCTATATTGCCCAACTTTTATCTGAGACTATTAGATGTTTATTTGATTTTTTATTAATATTAAATTGATCTAAATAAGTATATACATCATTGAATAAACAATTACATATTAACTCTCCTCTTATTGAAGCGCTTTCTATAGGCAAGAAACTTAAAGCAAGGGTTTGGTTGAAAATGGAGAGTTCTCAACCGTCTGG
>Ga0308010_1000913_pt1 | contig 17377 bp, 14 predicted proteins | sample Neamet129_FD_202368 | JGI IMG/M metagenome (GOLD analysis project Ga0308010, IMG submission 202368) | Marine microbial communities from water near the shore, Antarctic Ocean - #129 | ecosystem: Environmental > Aquatic > Marine > Unclassified | place: Southern Ocean | collected 2014-07-24 | reverse complement strand
CTGCGGTCGAAGACATGCTGTCAGGAAACAAATTTGGAGATGCAGGCCACCGAGTTGTAGTGGAGGGCTTCCTGCATGGTGAAGAAGCTAGCTTCATAGCCATGATTGATGGACGCAACGTGTTGCCAATGGCAACCTCGCAAGACCACAAAGCGAGAGACAATGGCGACCAGGGCCCGAACACGGGTGGCATGGGCGCATACTCCCCTGCACCGGTAATCGATAACGTGATCTATCAGCGCATCATGGATCAGGTGATTCTGCCCACTGTTGCAGGAATGGCAGCGGACGGCAATCATTACACAGGCTTCCTTTATGCAGGACTGATGATTACCGAAACTGGCGAGATAAACGTAGTCGAGTTTAATTGTCGCTTCGGCGACCCCGAAGCACAGCCGGTAATGATGAGACTACAATCAGACCTAGTTCAGCATTGCCTAGCCGCGCTCAACCAGACTCTTGATGAGGAGCAGGCCCAGTGGGATGACAGATCCGCAGTCGGCGTTGTGCTGGCAGCCGGAGGCTATCCAAAATCCTACGATAAAGGCTTTCCGATAAGTGGGCTTGACCAAACCCTAGAGTCACATCAGAAAATATTCCATGCTGGCACAGCAGAGAAAAATGGCGAAGTTGTGACCAGCGGCGGTCGAGTGCTCTGCGCTGCCGCTCTAGGCGGGACAGCCTCTGAAGCTCAGGCTGAAGCCTATAAAGTACTGCATAATATCCGGTGGGATAACGTTTATTTTCGAAATGATATTGCCTATCGCGCCATTGCCAGAGAGAATGAGTAGTAATCTCTTAACAATTCTATGGCTCCTCTATCCATTCGGTTGTTCAGAAATCAAGACAGCCATTATTAATAAGCCCATTAACGGTGAACTGCACTACTTTGCCAAACACCGCAGACTCGCAACCATAGATTTATTCAGAGATACCCAAGTATGGCTAACAACACACATTTAGATTTCTTCGATCGCTGCCTTGTTCAATTCGACCAAGCCCTGCGTAGCTGTGTGCCCGGTTCTAGCAATGCACGTCGTATCTCGCCTGCCGCAGCTACGGAAGAGCCAGACTTGAACGAGACTGACAGGCAGCATGCGGCTGGACTAATGCGCATTAACCATACCGGTGAAGTCTGCGCGCAAGCCCTCTACCAGGGGCAAGCAGCAACCGCCAAACTGAATGATGTACGTCAGTCTATGGAAGCTGCTGCTGCCGAAGAGATTGATCATCTAGCCTGGTGCGAAGAGCGCCTGGAGCAATTAGACAGCCGACCAAGCATACTGAACCCTCTGTGGTATACATTGTCCTATGGTGTGGGCGCAGCAGCAGGTCTAGCCGGAGACAAGTGGAGCTTGGGATTCGTTGCTGAAACTGAAGATCAGGTATGCGAACATCTAGGAGAGCATCTGGAGCAGTTACCGGAGAATGACAATAAGAGCAGGGCAATTCTCAAGACGATGATCGCCGATGAGAAACATCATGAGGAATCTGCACGCGAAGCCGGTGGCGCAGATCTCCCCGCTCCGATCAAGCAGGCCATGACCGTCATGTCGGAAGTAATGAAGAAGACTACCTACCATATCTGAGTTCGCCCGACTCTGATCACTTCCTAGCTGCTATTTCTCAGCCTTGTGCATCTCAAAATCATGGGTAACTTTTACACCAGCGTTTTTCATCATGATCGATGCCGAACAATACTTATCTGCTGAAAGTTCGATTGCACGCCGCACATGCTTCTCACTTAGATCAAAACCTGTGATCTTGAAATGAAGATGAATAGACTCGAATGTGGCTGGCGTTCCGTCAACTCGTTCCGCGGTGACCTCAGCCTCGCACGCCGTTACCGATTGCTTTGCCTTCTTCAAGATCGTCACTACATCGTAGGATGAGCAACTGCCTACACTCAGAGCCATAAGCTCCATAGGCCGCATGCCCATATTTCGCCCTCCACCTGCTGGCGCACCATCTAGCACAATCGCATGCCCGCTGTCGGATTCAGCAACAAACATGACGTTCTCAACCCAATTCACTCTCCCTTTCATTTTCTAATCCTATGTAGACCTTACTTCGCAAAATTTGGAATAAAAATACTGAAATCAAAACTCTATAATCAAAAAAGTATCGGCAATGCCGCAAACGCTAAACAAGTATATCCGAACAGGAATTGATCCATGTCGGCGGTAATACGATAGTCATTTTCGGCAGGTGACAGAAGTTTTGAGAAAAACTCAAACCTCAGCCTCATCAAAGACTATTTACCGAACATGAGTTCCTTTAACTTTGCACCCGGACTGGGTGCGCGCATGAAAGATTCCCCTATCAAAAATCCATAGATCCCTGCGTCTGTCATGATATTCACATCGCCTCGCGTATGAATACCACTCTCTGTAATGAGCACCTTGTCGGCTGGCACCTGCGCAGCTAAATCTAACGTAGTCTGCAGGCTAGTCTCAAAGCTATGCAGGTTTCGATTATTCACCCCGATCAGATCCGTATTAAGCTGCAGCGCCTGCTCTAATTCATTTTGATTATGAACTTCGACCAAAATTTCAATGTCGATTTCGTTGGCGTAGTCTGCCAACTCTAGTAGTTGCGAGGGTTGTAACGCAGCGACAATGAGTAGGATGCAATCGGCACCTAGTGCTTTAGATTCGGCTATTTGATAAGTATCGATCATAAAATCCTTGCGAATAACCGGCAGCTCACACGCCGCTCTAGCCTGCAAAAGATACTCATTATTCCCTTTAAAAAACTTCTCATCGGTCAACACCGAGAGACAAGCCGCTCCGTTAGCCTCGTAGTCAGCCGCGTGCTGCATAGGCTGAAAGTCTTCCCGAATCAAGCCCTTCGATGGCGAAGCCTTCTTTATCTCAGCGATTACGGCAACCTGCTTCGACTGCACGCGCTCAAGCATAGCCTCGGAGAAAGATCGAGCCTCATCAATCGAGGGAAATCGCGCTTCCAATTCGGCATGGGACAAAGTCGCTTTTGCCGCCGCTACTTCCAACTGTTTATTCGCAACTATTTGTTCGAGAATTGTAGCTTTAGACAAAATACGCACTCGCTCTACTTTGAAAGTCTTCAATCGTAATCTTCTATTATGGAGTCGACCTATTTCTTCAACAACTGCGAGAGCTCGACTAGCTGCTCTAGCTTATCTAAAGCCTCACCCGACTGCAGAATACTCTGCGCTTTGGCAACCCCGGCGGCTAGATCATCTGTCAAATTCGCTGCATAAATAGCAGCACCTGCATTTAGAGCCACAATATCAGCAGCCGCCTGATTTCGATTGCCAAGTGCATCCTTCAACATAACCAAGCTTTCTTCAGCGCTACCTATCTGTAACATAGAATAGTCTGCGTACCGCTCAATCCCAAAGTCAGTAGGCTCGACGGAATACACCGAGACGTTGCCATCACGCAGCTCGCCTACTGTAGATGTCGCTGCAATGCTAATCTCATCCAATCCATCTTCTGCCGCCACTATCAATACATGGCTGCTGCCTAACTCCTTCAACACCTCTAATAATGAAGGTATCCAAGAGGCATCAAACACACCAATAACCTGATTCGGGGCGCCTGCCGGATTCGTCAGAGGACCCAATAGGTTGAATACAGTTCTAACACCGATTTCCTTTCTCGCTGTAATCACATGTCTCATGGCGCTGTGGTGAGCGGGCGCAAACATGAATCCAATTCCCACCTGCTCAATAGTCGCAGCAACATCTTCGGCACTCAGTGTAAGATTGACTCCTGCCTTTTCCAACACATCGGCGCTGCCACTCTTACTAGTCGCGCCACGGTTACCGTGCTTCGCCACCTTTGCTCCCGCGCAGGCAGCGACGATAGCCGAAGCAGTAGACACGTTAAACTTATTGGAGCCACTACCGCCGGTCCCACAGGTGTCGACAAGATGCAAATGATCTACAATCTGCACCTTTGTGGCCAATTCACGCATTACTGTTGCACCACCTAATATCTCCGACGCCTTAACTCCCTTCATCTGCAGGCCGACAAGAAAGGCTGCGTTCTGTGCATCTGTAGATTGACCCGACATGAGCTCGCGCATAACGGAAATCATCTGATCCGTGTCTAGATCTGCATGTGACGTGACTGCCTTGATGGCGGCTCTTATATCCATTAGTTGTTACCGGTGATGTCTACTGTTGAATTCGGTGTTTGAATTTAATAATTTCGCTGTAAGGCTGCGACTTAACTTTGGTCCAGGAAGCTCTTAAGTAAAGCATGGCCATGCTCGCTAAGAATAGACTCGGGGTGAAATTGCACCCCCTCCACACCGAGTTCTTTATGTTTCAATCCCATTATCTCCTCAAACTCGCCATTCTCATTCTCGGTCCATGCTGTCACTTCCAGGCAATCGGGAAGTTGCTCCGCATCGACGACCAATGAATGATAGCGCGTCGCCGTGAAGGGCTGCGCTAAATCCTTAAATACGCCTTTCCCACTGTGATGAATTGGGGAGAGCTTGCCATGCATTACTTTCTTAGCACGCACAATTTTGCCACCATAAACCTGACCGATGCTCTGGTGACCAAGGCAGATGCCTAGAAGCGGAATCTTACCCGCGAAATGACTAATAGCCTGCATCGAAATGCCGGCCTTCGAAGGCGTGCAGGGTCCAGGAGAAATAACAAGCTGCGCAGGATTCAACGACTCTATCTCTTCAATCGAGATAGAGTCGTTGCGGTACACCTCCACATCGGCACCCAGCTCGCCGAGATACTGCACCACGTTATAGGTAAAGGAATCGTAGTTATCGATCATTAACAGCATTGAGCAAACCCTCATTACGCTCAAAATTTGAGAACGCCATTCTAGCAGTCCGAGTGAACCCTGTCTTGAGTAGACATAATGATCCCCAGTGCCGAATTCGGCGTATAGTGGAATTCTAAAAAAATTTACCCCAGAGAAGCTATGCCCACCAACGCCGTCATCATGTGGTTCCGCCAAGACCTGCGCCTTAGCGATAACCCCGCCCTTCTCAAATCCATCCATCAAGGCCGCGTATTACCCATCTTCATCCTAGACGATGGCTGCGATTGGCCCCTAGGCAAGGCATCCCGCTGGTGGCTGCACCATTCACTTACTGCACTGAATGAATCTCTAAATGGAAACCTATGCATTTTGCATGGAGATGCAGCCAAGTTGCTACCTCAATTTGCTAACGAATATGGCGTGAGTCATGTCTTCTGGAATCGCTGCTATGAGCCTTCGATAATACTCCGAGATAGCCTCATCAAGGAGAGACTCACGGCGGACGGAATAACGGCTGTCAGTCAGAATGGTAGCTTGATTTGGGAACCGTGGGAGAACCTCAAGCAGGATGGCACCCCATACAAAATTTTCACGCCTTTCTATAAGTACGCCATTGCTAATAACCCTCCTGCCGCGCCCAGTCACAAAGACACGCGCAACTTCGATACCGTAAAATGCCTTCAGGATAAAAATCGAATAGATAAGCTGAACCTGCTTCCCGATATCAATTGGCATAAGCAGATCTCATTGATCTGGCAGCCTGGCGAAAAAGGCGCGAGACAGCGATTACAAGACTTCATAGAGAACGGTTTATATGATTACCGCGATGGCCGGGACTACCCGGACAAGCGCAGCGTCTCAATGCTTTCACCACATCTTCACTTTGGGGAAATTTCTCCTAGAGAAGCCACGTATGTGGTCCAACAAGCCGGAGACATAGACTCAAACGAAGGGCAGGCCGCACACTTTGTTCGCGAACTCGCGTGGAGGGAGTTTTCCTATTACTCGCTCTATCACTTCCCTTATATTTGTCAGCAGAATATGAAATCTCAATTCGACCGCTTTCCTTGGATCAAGGATCAAAAGAACCTGCGCCTTTGGCAACAAGGTCAAACGGGATTCCCATTAGTTGACGCTGGCATGAGAGAGCTATGGCAGACCGGTTATATGCATAATCGAGTGCGCATGGTCGTGGGCTCATTCCTAGTAAAAAATCTAATGATTCATTGGCTAGAAGGTGCGCGCTGGTTCTGGGATTGTCTACTGGATGCCGATCTTGCTAGTAATAGCTCTAGTTGGCAGTGGGTTGCAGGAAGCGGTGCCGATGCCGCTCCGTACTTTCGCATATTCAATCCGGTGACGCAGTCGCTAAAGTTTGATCCCCAGGGAAATTATATTCGAAAATATGTACCTGAATTAAATGGGCTGAGCAACAAGGCTATTCATGACCCCAGTTCCGCCGCAGCAGCGGAATTAGAAAAAGCTGGGGTGATTATAGGAGAGCATTACCCGAAGGCGATCGTAGACTTGAAGGAGAGCAGGGTTAGAGCACTGGATGCCTACAAGGCTCTAAAGGATCAGACGTAGGTTCACAGTCGCTATTCGACTGATAGTTCATTGTTCGCCATCTGCACGGCGCGCACGATGGCTCTGGCCTTGTTCTGGGTTTCTTCCCATTCCATCTCAGCCTGCGAATCGGCTACGATTCCAGCACCGGCCTGCACATACAGCTTCTCGTTCTTTATTACAGCGGTGCGAATGGCGATAGCCATATCCATATTGCCATTCCAGCCCAGATAGCCCATGGCGCCGCCATAAATACCGCGCTTCTCAGGCTCCAGCTCATCGATGATTTCCATGGCCCGCACCTTGGGTGCGCCACTCAGGGTTCCGACCGGCAGCGTCGCCTGCAACACATCTAACGCGGACTTGTCGTCACGTATCTCACTCTCTACTATCGATGCAATATGCATGACATGCGAATAGCGCTCTACAAACATCTGCTTTGGCACCGTAACAGATCCTGTCTTAGAGACTCGGCCAGAATCATTGCGACTTAGATCTATCAGCATTAGATGCTCGGCGATTTCCTTGGCATCTGCCAGCAGATCCTCTTCAAGTGCCAAGTCTTCCGCTTCGTTATTGCCACGCTTACGCGTTCCAGCTAAAGGGCGAACTGTGATCTTACTATCTTCTACTCGCGCCAAAATTTCCGGCGAAGCACTAACTATATGATGATCACCAAGATCGAAGTAGACCATGTAGGGCGAAGGATTCAGGAATCGTAATGCCCGATAAAGATTTAACGGCTCTCCGCAAAAAGGCAAAGACATACGTTGCGAGAGCACGACCTGCATTACATCGCCTGCAACTATATAGCTTTTTATCTTCTCAACTGCCTGCTGATAATCGGCTTGCAAAAAATGATGGGCGAAGTCTGTGTCTAGAACTGGCTTTGGCTCTTGAAGGCTTAAAAGAGGAACCGGCTTATTCAACTGCTCCTGCAAGAAATCTAAGCGTTGCTGAGCTTGCGCGTAGGCATCTTCCTTAGTTGGGTCGACATTTATCACGAAACAGATCGTTCCGCTGAGGTTATCGAAGACCACAATTTCCTCGGATAACATTAACAAGATATCCGGCGTACCGATCTCATCAATAGCCTGCGAATGACCAATACTCTTCTCAACAAACCTCACCGTATCGTATGAAAAATAGCCGACAAGCCCCCCGTTGAAACGCTTAGTATCAGCAAGCTCGGCGACCTTAAAGCGATTCTTAAAATCAGCAATAAATTCGAAAGGAGTTTTTGTAATTACTTCTTCAACAACCTTTCCATTGACTTCGACGGTTACAATTTCGCCCACAACACGCAACACAGTGGAGCAAGGCAATCCGATAATAGAATAGCGACCCCATTTCTCTCCGCCCTGAACTGATTCGAAGAAATAGCTATGCTCGCCAGCACCCGCTCCATCCCCGTCAGCATTGTCTCCCCCCTTGCCTAGCTTCAGATAGATACTTAGCGGCGTTTCGGTGTCAGCTAGGATTTCGCGCACTATAGGGATGCGGTTATAGCCAGATCCAGCAAGTTTCTGAAATTTTTCTTCAGTCATTAGATTACTCAGGGTTTTCTATTCATAACATAGGGAAACCAAATATGGTCGAATCTCAGTGACTTTTGCCAGGACTTTGTCCCAACTGAGATCTCATCTCGGCGATAGTCTTCGCGTAGTCATCGCTATTAAAGATGGCCGAGCCGGCCACGAACATATCCGCACCCGCGTCTGCGATCTCACGAATATTGGAAACGCCAACGCCGCCGTCCACTTCTAGACGAATCGAGTAGTCGCTTTCATCGATGAGCTTGCGCACTTGCTGCAACTTCTTGAGCGTCGAAGGGATGAAATCCTGTCCACCGAACCCAGGGTTTACAGACATGAGAAGGATGACATCAACCTTGTCCATCAAATATTCCAGGCAGCCGATTGGAGTGCCAGGATTGAAGACCAGCCCAGATTTGCAGTCCAGTTCTCGGATAAGCTGCAAAGAGCGGTCTACATGCACGGTGGCCTCTGGATGAAAACTTATATAGGAGGCTCCAGCCTTGGCGAAGTCTTTGATCAGTTGGTCAACGGGACTCACCATCAGATGCACGTCGATAGGCGCAGTTATTTTGTGATTTCGGAGCGCCTCACAGATCATTGGTCCGATCGTAAGGTTAGGTACGTAATGATTGTCCATGACATCAAAATGAACGACATCCGCACCCGCATCCAAGACTGCGTTGACTTCTTCACCGAGTCTAGCGAAATCGGCGGACAAGATGGAAGGAGCGATTAAATAGTCTTTCATTGCCTGTGCCTGTATTACGAAGTGTTAGAAACCAACATTTTACAGACAATATTCGGGCTTGTCCTGATGGGATGACGATATGATCGAGAGGGAGCTAAACACTAAACGCGGAGCTTACGAAACCCGCAAAGTGCTTCATAGGCGCTGCGAATCGCCATCGCATTCTCCTGCGCCTGCTTTAGTCCATCCTCGGTGGCATCCTTGCAGGCAAGCTTATCAGGGTGGTAACGCGACATCATGCGCAAGTAGGCACGGCGGATCTCTCCGTCTTCAACTCCCGGCTCCAACTGCAGTACACAGTAGGCATTCTGGAGAAACGACCTTCCTTGGGGCTTCAAGAATTCGCCGCGCGTACTCGCCTCCGCGCGCTGAAAGCAAGCGGATTCGGTAGCCGAGGCGATGTCTAGAAACTCCGACTTGGAATAGCCAAATTGTTCAGCTACATCCCTTAACAACATCTTGTCTTTCAAGCGGAGATTTCCCTTAAGATAAGCAGCCTCGCATTGAATCTGCAGAAATAATTTTGCCAGAGCACTTCGCCGTCCCATAACTTTTGTAGCCGATGCTACCGACTCCGATAGGCCCGAATCTGAGTGCTTGCCCTCCTCATAAGCACTGATTGCCTCACGCCGATTCTCACCAACCAAAGCCATTCGCCGAATGATCTGAGTTGCGTAATCGATCTCTTCCTGAGTCACCCTACCATTCATCTTCGCAAGCCGACCGAGCACAAGAAACATGGCACGCAATAATCGCTGTTCAGCACGGCCTCCCGCGGGCAGTTTGGCAGCGGCACTAAAACCACTAAGCCGCTTGAACAAGGATTTTCTATAGGCTTTGCTTGTAAGCGCAGTCAACATGCTTTATTCACCTGCCTCAGAATTAGCTTTCATTTCTGCATCAAAGATGACATTAATTTCTTTCAGTCGTTGAGGCGTACCGATGTCCATCCACATGCCTTCGTAAACAGTGCCACCCACATGACCTTCCAACATAGCTTCCTGCAGAAGAGGCACTATTGACCTCGGCTGAATGGGATAGTCACGGAATAAATTTTTGTGCATAACACTGATACCACTAAAAGTAAGGCGCTGATCACGAACGGAATGATTTTCATGAACTCTACGCTTCTCATCAATATAAAAATCACCGTGAGGGTTGTGATCCGCATTCTCGACCAGTATGAGATGAGCTAGGCGATCGATTCCGTCGACTGGCTCTAAACTGGAAAAATTGAAATCTGTCCAGATATCCGCATTCACTACCACAAAACAATCGTCTTGCAGCTTGGGTAGTGCCTTGATGATTCCACCCGCCGTCTCTAATCTAATAGGTTCTTTCGAGTAGCTGATCGAAGTGCCGTACTTCGATCCATTCCCAAGCAGATCTTCGATCATGGCTCCCAAATAAAAATGATTGATCACGATGCCTGTTACGCCTCCAGCAACAAGCCTCTCAATCTGATGTTCGATAAGAGTCTTACTCCCTACTTTCAATAGAGGCTTGGGTAGGTCTGCGGTGAGTGCCTGCATTCGTTTGCCAAGCCCGGCCGCCAAAATCATTGCGCGCATTAGAGTTCCTGGTTGAGTTTCACTTTCGCGGAGATAAGTACATTTGCCTCAAACCAGGATAGGAAGGGGGCCATTTCCTCATATCTAGAGGCTACTTCCAGAAAATACTGAATGACCAGAGGGATATCGGCCAAATACTGCGGTTTGTTATCTCTTACGCATAGACGGGAGAAGATCCCCATGACTTTAAAATTGCGTTGCAGGCCCATAAGATCGAAGTCGCGACGAAATTGAGCAACTGAAACGCCTTTTACTACGCCAGCCGCGCTCGCCAAATCGAAATAATGATGCGCCAGTGATTCGACCAAATCCGTGTTCCATCGAATATAACAATCCCGCAGCAGAGAGACCAGATCATAGCTATACGCTCCTGCCATTGCATCCTGAAAGTCTATAATGCCCGGCCCTGAGCCTTCTGGAAATTTCGCATCATCGAGAATCAGCAAATTTCGCGAATGATAGTCGCGATGTACCGCGAGCTGAGCTTGACTTAGAGCAGCCTCTTCTAGAAAAGTAAAAGTTTTGGCGATTAGATCGTGCTCAGTAGCGCTGAGGTCAAGCCCAAGATAATGTCCACAAAACCAGTCTTCGAACAGCTGCATTTCTGTACGCAGCTTTTTACGATCATAGGGGGCAAGTCTCTTTTTATCTACATTTGACTGCATCTTGACGATTGCGCGGATCGCATCTTTATACAGAGTCTCAACCTGATACTCGGAAATAGCATCCAAACCACCGGTTTGCAGAGTTAATAAGTGTGTCAAGTATAGGCGGTCACCGAAGTCCTCGATTAGTAGAAACCCATCGAGGTAATTCTTTGCGAACACCTTGGGTGATTTAATCCCTGCCTCTCGTAAGTAGCCTGCAATCTCTACAAACAATTTACTGTTTTCAGTATCCGGCGGGGCGTCTACCGCAATGAAGCTTTGCTCGGAAAGCTTTGCGCGGAAGTAACGGCGAAAGCTCGCGTCTCCACTCACCGTAGTCAACTCAATATCAACCGAGTCCGTTTCCAAAAGCTGACTCAATTGTTCATTTACCCAATCATTTAACTGCGTTTTGCGACTGTCACTCATTCAGACTCGTTTTCTCTTGTTTTCTCGCGTTCTCGAGCAGGCTCGGGCGCCGGAAATATAAGGGCCCGCTTTGCATTCAATCCGCGATGAATTATTATGCACTGCTTAGAAGTTGGTCAAAGCATCTCTTGTTACCTAGGTAGTCGGTTTCAATCCAAATTTGTTTAAGGCCTGACGCCCGCCACAGTGATTTAGTGAATAAAATCAGGAAACCTCGAATCAAGTATGCTGTTCAAAAAGCTCCATCTCTTTGCTGAAATAGGGCTAATCTTGTCTTCGGGATTAGTACTCGCGGTAATAACTAGCAAAGCACACGCACAGATTCCGCAATTCAACTGCCACGCTAATGATGCTGCAGACGGCTGGATCTGTGAGGAAAAATTAACTCCTAGCGCCACCGATACAATTCCGACGATTAACCGACCACTAAACAATACAGGAGAAATTGCAAGCCAGAGCGCGTCTGCACCGCAACCAGCACCGGCTTTCCAACAAGCAAATGAGCCTGCAGCCGATAGCCAAACACCAATGAATAGCGAGAGGGCTGCGCTCAAAGCCAACAACGCCGCTGGGCGCTATGAGCAAGACTGGGTTCCACTAGAATCTTTGAGCGCAGAGCAACTTACCCAAGTCGATGGAAACTGCTGCGGCGCGTTTGTAGACCCTACCGGCCGCGAAAAGAATAACGAGAACCGACCAGCCGATGCAGAGACCCGTTTCGATGCCGATCAGGGTATAAGGGGCGTCTCGCAGAACCTCGTCAGTATCGACGGCGATGTCATCGTCCAGCAAGGCTATCGCACTATCGAGAATGACGAACTCACTACTATCGATCGCGAAGAGAACACCGTGCTAATGCAGGGCGACGTTATTTTCCGCGAGCCGGGCGTCATGCTACGGGGCAGTTCAGCCCTTATTAATAGTGATACCGACACCAATCGAGTGGAAGATGCGCAGTATGTGCTACACGAGTTAGGTGCCCACGGAAATGCCAACAGCATCACCTACATTAGCGACACAGGCAGCGTAATCATCGAGAATGGGGAATTTAGCCGCTGCGAGCCCGAATCGAACTTCTGGTTGTTCCGTGCAGAGAGCATCATGCTCGACCAGGTTGAGGGGCGCGGCTATGCAACCGCGGTAAGCCTGCGCATAAAGGATGTACCGGTTTTCTACTATCCTGGCACTCTACCTTTTCCACTCGGCGACGGGCCCATGTCAGGCTTCTTGGCACCCAGCACCGGGTCGACACGCAGCGGTGGCTTCGACTTCGAACTGCCCTACTACTTCAATCTTGCGCCGCAATATGACGCCACGCTCTCCCCTAGACTCGTATCAGACCGTGGCGTATTAACAGGACTAGAGCTTCGCTATCTTGCCGAAAGTTCGTTAAACACCCTAAACATGTCTTACTTAGGCAACGACAAACTGTTCGATAAAAAAACTGCAAACGTACTCGGCTCTGATTCGCCGCCAACAGATAACCGCTGGTTTATCGGCTACGAACATTACGGTACCTACGGTCGCAACTGGTCTAGCTTTGTTGACTACAATGCCGTGAGTGATGAAGATTATTTTTATGATCTGGGCAGCAATGGTCTGAATACAACCAGCCGCACACATCTAAATAGACAGGCACGACTAAATTTCAATACCGAATATCTGCGCGCAGGCCTGAATGTGCAGCGTATCCAGATAATCGACCCACTTATTTCTTCTATAGACCTGAACCGCCCCTACGACCGCCTGCCCCAATTTTATTTTGATACCGACGCCTATTTAGGCGCAGGCTTTCGAGTAGAGCTAGCTGGTCAGGTTACTTCTTTCGATAGAACGCTGGATGAGTCATCTTTATCCCAGACGCAGTTAAATAATGGCGCACTGGTAAATGGCGAACGCTTAAACCTAGAGCCTGCAATTAGTTGGTCGGTCGAGCAACCGGGCTGGTTTCTGCGCGCCAATGCAAAGTACAAGCACGCCTCTTACAAGCTACAAAGTCAAAGCACAATGTTGATGGATGATCCAGATGTTGGCATCACCGTCTACAATTTCGATAGTGGCCTCATCTTTGAGCGCTCCATGCCCAGAGGCTTCACTCAGACACTAGAGCCTCGGGTGTACTATTTATTTAGCGAATTTGAAGATCAGAGTTTGCTCCCGCTTTTTGATACTTCGGAGCTCAATTTCAGCTTCAGCCAACTGTTTCGCGAAGACCGATTCAGCGGCGGTGATCGCACCGGTGATGCCGATCAGGCGAGTATTGCTATTACGAGTCGCATACTCGATGAGAAAGGCAAAGAGAGCGCCCGAATGAGTCTTGGTCAAATTCATTATTTTGATGATAGACAGGTAAATCTGAGCAACCCAATTCAATCCTGGATACCCCGCTATTCTCCTCTGAATCAGAAATCTGCGCTGGCAGGTGAGTTTGCCCTCTCATTTGGAGAGAGCTGGCGCCTGAATACTGACGTACAATGGAACGAACAGACCGAAGAAATGGACGAAGGCAGTTTTCAACTTCGCTACCAAAGGGACAGCAATCATCTATTCAATATTGCCTATCGCTACCGAAATTTAGTGGGTTCGCCTAACTTTATACTGCCGGCAGGAATCGATCCTCGCATCAAGCAGACCGATCTCTCAGCGGCCTGGCCGATAAATCAAACTTGGAAACTACTAGCCAGATGGAACTATGACCATAGTAATTCTCGGAACTTAGAGACCTTTGCCGGAGTCGAATATAGTAATTGTTGTGCGACAATACGGGTTATTGCACGGGAATGGGTTGACGAAGACGAATTGTTTGTTCCTAATATCGAACCGAACCAAGGAATTTTTGTCCAATTCACATTAAATGGACTCGGGAACATAACTGGTGGCGGCTTAAGCAGCCTATTGAGTGATGGTATACGTGGATTTAGAGAGACTAATGATGAGTAGATGGAGCACTAATGAAACAGGGCAGACGCGGCAAGGCGCTCTTATCTTCGCTCGCTTTCTGCCTACAATCAGCCTGGGATTGATATTAACAGTTGCCATTGGTTCTGCCTCGGCGCAGCGAGTTTTGCTGGACAAAGTCATCGCCCTTGTCGATGAAGACGTAATTCTGCAGAGCGAGCTCGAGTCACGTGTTACTGAAATTCAGGCGAATGCGGCCCGTTCAGAACGCGCTCTGCCAGAAGCCGAGCAGCTCCGGACGGAAATATTGGATTCTTTGGTAATTGAGAATTTACAGATGCAGTTGGCAGAAAAAGTCAGCATCCGTTTTAACGACGACGAGATTAATCGGATCCTTGGCACTATGGCCGAGAACAACAGTCTTACTTTCGATGAGTACCTAGACGTATTAAACGAGGCCGGTGTCTACCTGCAGACTCGAGAACAAGTTCGCAAGCAGATGACCCTGCAGGAATTGCAGCGCGGCATGGTGAATCGTCGAATTCAAATTACCGAGCAGGAAATTGATAATTTCCTGAACTCGGAGATGGGCCGTGAAATCATGGCTCCGGATTACCTAGTTGAGCACATGCTTATTCTCTCCGGCGGAGAGGAAGCTGCGGCCGCAAAGCAAGAAAAACTGCGTTATGCCGCAGATCTACTCGCACGCATTAAGGAAGGCGAAAGCTTCGCTGCAGTGAGAATGGCGGCGAGTCAGGCCCGCTTGTTTGAAATTAACGCAACAGAGTTCGGATGGCGAAAAGCTGAGGCACTCCCAAATCTGTTTAAAGAGATTGTCCAAGGCATGGAAATCGGCGATGTAGAGGGCCCTATAGAAGCAGGAAATGGATTTCATCTAATTCAACTATTTAACAAGGCCGGCGGCGCGGAGCAGATGGTGAAGCAGACAAACTTTCGCCACATCATGCTGACTCCTAATGAGATCCGGGACGAGCAACAGACAGAGGCTGCTATTCGCGAATTTCGCAAGCAAATTGTAGAAGGCGAAAGCTTTGCTACACTGGCGCGACAAAATTCCGACGACGACACCTCTGTTGTCGCAGGCGGAGATATGGACTGGATTAATGAAGGGCAGCTACCCCGAGATATGGCGGTAATAATAGATTCTCTTGAGATCGAAGATCTGAGTGAGCCGTTTCGATCGAGCAATGGCTGGCATATTGCTGAAGTTATAGAACGCCGCGTAGCCGACCTCAGCACAGTTTACAAGCGCAACCAGGCCGAAAGCTCCTTGCGTAATCGAAAATTTGATTTGGAATTGCAGAATTGGCTAATAGAAATTCGTGAAGAAGCCTTCGTGGAATTTATCGACTAGCACTCCCTTCGACTTCTTTTAGTAGCCCCCTCTATCTAAAAGCATAGACCACACCGGATAGCTCCGCAGGAAGGCCGTTTTGACACACCGAATAGCTATCACTCCAGGAGAGCCTGCTGGCATTGGGCCAGACCTGTGCATATCTATAGCACAGAGACCACCACACGATATCGAATTGGTCATCGTCGCTGACCCTACACTGCTGCTGAATCGAGCTGCGGTATTGGGCCATCCACTTAGGCTCAAAAACTTTGAGGCAGAAACTGACCCCACAGAAACAAAAGCGGGAGAACTAACGGTGCTTCCCGTTGAATTGCGATCGAAAGCAACTCCAGGAGTGCTGGATAGGGCCAATGCAGACTACGTGCTAGAAACTCTGCGGGTAGCCGCGAAGACAGTTGGCGAACGCGATTGTGATGCAATGGTCACGGGCCCTGTTCACAAAGGTATTATCAATGATGCAGGAATTCCCTTCTCAGGACATACCGAGTACCTCGCCGAATTTTGCAAACAAGACCTGACTGTTATGATGCTGACGACCGAAGGTCTTCGCGTCGCCTTGGCGACGACCCATCTGCCGCTAAGTGCAGTGCCTGCTGCGATCACGAAAGATCTACTGCGCGCTATCATCAAAATTTTGAACACCGATCTACAGTCAAAATTTGGAATTGTTACTCCCCGGATTCTAGTGTGCGGGCTCAACCCTCACGCGGGCGAAGGGGGGCACTTAGGCTGCGAGGAGATCGAGACTATCGAACCGGTCCTGAATGAGATGCGAGCTCAGGGAATGAACCTTGTTGGCCCGCTGCCTGCCGATACACTTTTTACGACCAAATACCTCGCCAATGCAGATGCCGTTCTAGCTATGTACCACGATCAGGGGCTGCCCGTACTGAAATTCAAGGGTTTCGGAGCGGCGAGTAATATCACACTGGGACTACCTATTATAAGAACATCGGTCGATCATGGAACCGCATTGGATCTAGCCGCAACAGGCATGGCTAAAACAGGGAGCCTCAGTAATGCGATCATTACAGCTGTGGAAATGAGCAAACACTGGAGACAGACCTAGTGGCGCACTCTAAGGCCATAACTCTGAGCACGGGTACAACTCACCAGGCCCGCAAGCGCTTTGGTCAGAATTTCCTTCACGACCAGCAAGTCATTGATCGTATTATTAGGGAAATCGCACCCGAAAACTGCGACCATCTCCTAGAGGTTGGTCCCGGACAAGGCGCCCTCACTGTGCAGCTCGCTGGGTCCGGTGCAAAATTAGACTGTGTCGAATTGGATCGCGACCTAGCCGAGCATCTTAGGCATCAGTACCGTGACTACGACAATGTGAACATCCACCAACATGATATTCTCAAGTTCGACTTGAACGATCTCGAGCTTAGTGGCAAACGCGTCCGCATCATCGGCAACCTTCCTTATAATATTTCGACACCTGTTCTTTTCCACCTATTAAAGTATTACGAGAAAATTAAGGACATGAGTTTCATGCTGCAGCTAGAAGTGGTTGAGCGCATGTCCGCTAATGTAGGCGATAAGAACTACGGACGACTTAGTTTGATGCTCCAGTACTTCTGTCAGGCGGAGAAGTTGTTTGATGTACCTCCTCAGGCTTTCACTCCTCAACCAAAAGTAAATTCAGCGGTAGTGCGGCTAACGCCCCACAAGGTATTGCCTGTCACCGCCAAAGACACGGACTGCCTTAAACTCGTCGTGCGCACCGCGTTCAATCAACGTCGCAAGACATTGAAAAACAGTCTGAAGACGCTTATTTCTGATAGTGAGCTCGGCGATCTTGAGATAGACATGAAGCTC
>Ga0308010_1000911_pt1 | contig 17384 bp, 18 predicted proteins | sample Neamet129_FD_202368 | JGI IMG/M metagenome (GOLD analysis project Ga0308010, IMG submission 202368) | Marine microbial communities from water near the shore, Antarctic Ocean - #129 | ecosystem: Environmental > Aquatic > Marine > Unclassified | place: Southern Ocean | collected 2014-07-24 | reverse complement strand
GATGTGTCCGTTTGAGCGCTGGAACCATGAAATTTAAATTAGTCCTAATAGCTCTTAAAGATTCTGCAATATTAGACTTAGGCTTCTTAATAACTGGAATAGCAAAGTCATAAGTACTGTGTGATATTGCTCCTAAAATAGGTATACGACTCAATTTCTCGAGATCTTCTACAGTAGAAATACTTGATCTAAAGAAATCTCTAAGTAATATATATACTACAGGTAGCAAAATAGAGATGATCAATGCAATAGCATATTTCATAGATTTATTAGGACTTACAGGACGGTCACCAAAATCTCTCGCAGGATTTATTACTTTATGATCAGCTTTATTAGCTGCTTTAGTAATACCCGCTTCTGCTCTTTTCTCAAGTAAAAAAGTAAACATCTTATCGTGAATACCATATTTACGTTGAATAGTAAGCATTTGACGTTCTGTAGATGGAAGAGTAGCAAAACGCTGTTCCATTAACTCAATTCGAGAATTCAAATCGTTATTATGGAGCGATGTTGCTGAAATAAGGTTTTGAACACTTACAATTAAAGCGCGGCGCGTTTGATCAATTTGAATTTGAAGCTGTGTTAAAATTGGATTTACAGACTCTAAAGAATAATCTAATTTGGTACGTTCCAAATTAAATTTCTGTAGTGTTTCAACTAAACTCAACAGAACTGGATCCTGAATTCCAACTACAGAAGGAGCTACGATAGAGCTAATCTCATTTTCTTCAAGATAGGATAGTATATCTCTATAATAAGCAAGCTGAAGTTTAATAATAGATCGTTGATTATCGAGCTCAGCAAATCTTTCTGCTGCTTGAGTAGCTTCAAAACTGATATCCATAACGCCCATTTCAGAACGAAAAGATTCGAGCTCTTTCTCGGAAATTTGAAGGGTATCACCAATAAGACTTAGTTGCCCTTCAATGAAGTCAATTGTTTTATCTGCAATTAAATTTTTGTCAGCTAAACTAGCTGCAATATAATGTAAAGTAAGGGTGTTTAAAAAATCAACTAACTTAGTCTTATGAGGGCCTTCCATACTAAGATTAAGAACAGAAGCATCTTTTACAGGGATGTAATTAACTGCTGAATTATAGGTCTTTATTAAATCTTCGTAACTATTGAATTTAAATTTATAGCTTAAAGAATTAGACTCTTTATCATAATGGATTCCATCCTTTTTAATGAGTCTAAATCTATAATTATCACTCTCTATCCATTCTCCAAATTTAAAAGTAAGCTCCAAAGCCTTTTGTTCCTTATAGGAACTAGCAGATTCCTGAGCAAAATTATAAGTTCGTGGATCATCATTTACTTCAAAAGAAATCTTAAAATTATTTTCACTGAGCCAATCAATATCAAACAACTGTTTTGTGAGTTGATTATGGCTCTTGTCAAATTCAACATAGAAAGGGCCATCATTGTACGTTTCTGACAAACGGACTCTTCCAACTCCAAAATAACTTACTTCAAAGCCTAAGTCTTTTACTACAGACTCAGTAAGTCCCATAGACTTCATCATCTCTAATTCATTGTAATAAGCCTGTCTTGAGCTAGAAACTCCGAAACCACCCATTAAACCTTCTAATTCTGAAGCACCTGAAGTTTCAAGAGAAATAAGTACGGAGGTGTTCATTTTATAAATAGGACTAGAATATCTATTAATAAAATAAGCAACGGTTAAAGCTAATGGTATTGTTAATGCAAATAATCTCCAATGAGAAATAAACTTATATAATAACTCTTTTATATCAACCGTTTCTTCCTCTAGAAAAGACTGATACTCTCTTTGATCTTTTGGTAACATAAATTAGTTCTTAAAAAAGTTGATTATTAATAATGTTGAAGATATAGTAGTTAATAAAGTTTGGAATGTAGCCCAACCAGTCTGACCTATACCCCATGTTTTAGCCCTTAATGGTTCTACATAAATAACATCGTTAGGCTGTAGAAAGTAAAACTCTGAGGTTAAAATAGAATCGGAAGTTAAGTCAACTTTAAAAACAGAGACATGTCCGTCGGTATGGCGAAGTATTTTTACTTCTTGTCTGTTTGCAAGATCAGATAGATCGCCAGAAATGGAAAGTGCATCGAATATAGTAACGCGATTTTGATAAAAAGTATATTTCCCTGGAGAAGCTACCTCACCTAAAATATTAATTTTTATTCCTGAAGTCTTAACATCAATAATTGCATCTTTATAATACACATCTACCTTAACTTGTAAATCGCTCTTAACTTCCTCTAGTGTTTTGCCTAATACATAAACAGGACCAACAACAGGTAAAAGAACCTCTCCGTTTGCGCTCACTGAATACCCATTTAAATAGAAGATTAAATCATTTGTTCCAACTTGCCTTTGCTGATTATTACTAAGGGTAGCTTCGGAAAGACTCTTTACAGTAATATAAAGTATGTCTTGTTCCGACACTTTATATTCTTGCTTACTGATCACGTAACTTAGTGACTTAGATTCGTCTGCATTTTGAATATAAACGCGTTTCTTCATTGATATGCATGAAGACATTAACAATGCTACTAATACAAATTGAAATACTTTTCTCATTATTTTGGACTAATTTATCGGTGTATTATACTTGAATCAAGGAACAATCATATATTTGAACCATAATTTTCAATCAGTAAAAATACTACTATTTTTATAGAGTATTAAAATTAAACCAATCAAAATACTACATTAATTTGAAAACGAAAATACTGATTACAGGTGGTGCAGGATACATAGGTTCGCATACCGTAATAAGCTTATTAAAAGCAGGTTACACTCCTGTAATAGTAGACAACTTTTGCAATTCTCAACCATGGATACTGAAGCAAATTCAGGATATTACTGGTGAAAATATTAAAAGCTACGAGCTAGATTGTACGAATTCTGAAGACTTAGAGGAGGTATTTAAAGAAGAGCAATTTGGAGGCATAATTCATTTTGCGGCTTTAAAAGCGGTAGGCGAGTCGGTAACAGAACCTTTAAAATACTACAAAAATAATATTGGCTCTTTAGTAAACATTATAGATTTGATGTCAAAATATAAGGTTCCGAATCTAGTTTTCTCCTCGTCTTGTACAGTTTATGGAGAGGCAGACTATTTACCAGTAGATGAACAACACCCCATAAAAACGGCAGAATCTCCGTATGCAAGCACTAAACAAATGTGCGAACAGATCATAAGTGATTGTTTAAAATCTGCTAAATTAAAGAGCGCAGTAGTTCTTAGGTATTTTAATCCTGTTGGTGCACATCCTTCAGGACTTATAGGAGAACTCCCATTGGGTACTCCCAACAATTTAATCCCATTTATTACACAAACAGCTGCTGGGATACGAGAAGAATTAAGTGTTTTTGGAAACAACTACAATACTAAGGACGGAACCTGTGTTAGGGACTACATTCACGTAGTAGACTTGGCAGAAGCACATGTAAAATCTCTAGACTATTTAGGATTAATCAAGCCTTCGGTTAATTTAAATATTGGTACAGGAAAAGGCAGCTCGGTACTAGAAACTATAAATACTTTTGAAAGAGTAAATAACTTAAAACTTAAGTATACAATTGGTAACAAACGCGATGGTGATATAGAAAAGATCTTTGCAGACACTAGCTTGTCTGAAAAAACTTTAGGGTGGAAAGCAAATCGATCTCTCGATGACGCAATGAAAGATGCTTGGAAATGGCAATTATACTTAGGTACTAGGTAAAAAAAGGGACTCTTTCGAGTCCCTTTTTTTTATTGTAATTTAAAGTTAATTGGCACTGTAAAACTACAGGGAACCGATTTACCTCTTTGTTTTGCTGCTTGTAATTTAGGAATTGAATTAACCAACCTTAAGGCCTCGCCTTTTAAGTGCTTATCTTCTCCTCTAACAACAGTAGCTTTAGTAATATGGCCACTTTTATCGATCACAAACTGAACAAATATTTTTTCTGAAACGCCCATTTCTTTTGCAATGGCAGGATACTTAAAGTTTTTACGAATATGATTCATGATTCCTTTTTGGAAACATACATATCGTTCGTCTTTAGAAACCCCTTCACAACCAGGAAATATAGGCTTGTCTTCTACTACAGCGAAGTTAAAGATTTCATCGTCCTCTTCGTCCTCTTCAATTTCAATGATTTCGTCTTCGTCAGTATCTGTTTCTTCGATATCTAACTCAACTTCTATCTCCACATCATCTTCCACAATTTGAATAACTTCTGGTGGTGGTGGTGGTGGTGGTGGTGGCTTAATTTCTCTCGTAGTAATAGGAATAATTTCATCATCCTCAAGAGCTAACTCCATTGTTCCCAAATCTGAGGCAGACTTCTCGTAACTTTTCCATTCGAAAGCTAAAAGAGATGCCGAAATAGCGAAGATCAAACCAATTTGGATAAACATCCCTCTTTTGGTTTCCAAATTCGCCTTTGGATTCTTTTTCGTTTGCATATGTATTTATTTAAAGTGTAAAACTAAACAATTCGTAGGGTATTACAAAACGGCTTTTCGTTTAAATATTACTCCAACGAGAGCACCAACTAATAAGCCGAGACTATTAGCAACTAAATCTAGCCATTCTCCAAATCTACCAACTATATAACGGTCTTGAACCAATTCTATTAGAGCTCCGAATGTGAACCCTATTAGTACAACGATTACAGCAGAACCAAGAAAAGAAAAAGCTATTTTCTTAGTTCTATAGACTGGGAAATATAAGAGAAAGGCGAAAATAGCGTAAAAAACAAAGTGAATTCCTTTATCAGAAACAGCAATACTTGGAACTTTTGATGAAGACAGTATGCTACCTACAACAATAATTAACGCCCAAATAAGTACTGGAACAAAGGAGTTACTTATTTTTTTAAGCACTCACTAAATCTTTATAATCATCTGCTGACATAAGATTGTCTAATTCTGAAGCATCAGAAATAGCAACTTTTATCATCCATCCGTCTCCGTAAGGATCATTATTAACCAATTCGGGAGCATCTTCTAAAGCTTCGTTAAAAGCAATAACCTCTCCAGTGATAGGCATAAACAAATCGGATACTGTCTTTACAGCCTCTACAGAGCCAAAAACTTCTTCAATTTCTACAGTATCACCTTCGGTATCTACATCCACGTATACGATGTCACCTAATTCTTTTTGTGCAAAATCGGTAACACCAATTACAACAGTATCTCCTTCTACACGTACCCACTCATGGTCTTTAGTGTATTTTAAGTCTTGAGGTATGTTCATTTTATCAAATTTTTTTCAAAAATAGTAAATAAGCTTGTTTTAATACAAGACTTAAACACATTACTTTAAGTCTAGTTTTTTTAAGAGATCAGATGCGCCTACGATAAAGTAGGGATTCAATAAATTCTGTTTATTATAACTTACAGGTTCTTTAGTTTCTAGGTTCAGAACATCAATCCCTAAAACCCTACAAACACCATGTGCAGCAGCAGAATCCCACTCCATTGTGGGTGCATACCGCGGATACACGTCAGCTTTAGAATCTGCAATTGCCAAAAACTTGAGTGATGAGCCCATAGAAACTACCTCTGGTTCTTGCAACTTCTCCATAAACGATTTCGTTTCTTCATTTAAATGAGAGCGAGAAGCAACAACCCGCAATCCGTGAAGGTCCGTAACTTTAGAATTCGACAATTTATGTATCCCTAAACTATCCTCTTTAAAAGCACCTATAGATTCGTGAGCGTAAAACAACTCATTAGTAACCGGCGTATAAACAACTCCCATTACAGGGATTCCCTTATTAATTAAGGCTATGTTTACTGTAAACTCACCGTTTCGTTTAATAAACTCCTTAGTTCCATCTAATGGATCTACCATCCAAAAGTAGTCCCATTTACTACGGACTTCAAAAGGAATCTCTGCCCCTTCTTCACTAAGAATAGGTAATTTTGAATCTTCTAAAAGATCCACAATTTTATAATGAGCAGCTTTATCGGCTTTCGTTAATGGACTTTCGTCTGTTTTACGCTCCACACCAAAATCATCGCTGTTATATACTTTAAGGATTTCTTTACCTGCTTGAAGAGCTGCATTTTTAGCAAGCTTTAAAAGCATTTCAAAATTAGGTGCGCTATTATTCATGAGTGGCATTTAAATAACTAATCAATTTATTTACAGAGTCGGCCAATTTTTCAGTTGCAGAATAAATTGTAAGTTCAGGATGTTCTGGAGATTCAAATGGAGAAGAAATTCCTGTAAAATCCTTAATCTCTCCTTTTCGAGCCTTTTCATACAGTCCTTTTACATCTCTTTGTTCACATACCTCCAACGGGCAATCAACAAAAACCTCTACAAATTCTCCATTTGGAAATAAAGAACGCACACGATCTCTATCTTCTTTAAGTGGGGAAACAAAAGCACATAACACTACGAGTCCAGCATCTACAAAAAGCTTCGAGACTTCGCCAATTCGTCTAATATTCTCTGTTCTATCATCTAGAGAAAAACCTAAGCCTTTATTTAAACCCATGCGAACATTGTCGCCGTCTAATAAATAAGTATGCCAGCCGAGATTGTGTAATTCTGCTTCTAGCATACTCGCTAAAGTAGATTTCCCAGAACCAGACAAGCCCGTAAACCAAATTACTTTGGAGGGATGACCATTAAGAACTTTTCGATCATTTTTTGAGATCTGATGACTGTGAGGAATAATATTATTTTGAGTCATCGGTAGTCGTTTTAGAATTTCTATTCTCAGGATCTAAGCCCACATTACTTTTATACCAAGCTCGTTCGTGAAAATAATAAAACACCATTTTCACTGCCGACTCCGACAAGGCTACAAAAGTTGCTTTTTGTGTCGCATCTGGATCTTCGCTAAAAAACCAACGTGCAATAACAAATGTAGTTACCGAAGCAATGACTCTCCAGGTAATTGCTTTGGCAATATGTCTTTTCTTAGATTTTTGCATTTTTATAAAAGCATTCCTGAAGCCACTGTATTATTAGTTGCTTCATCAATTAATATAATCGAACCTGTAATTCTATTCTTGGCATAAGAATCCGTAAATATTGGTTTAGCCAAGCGAAGCTTAACTCGTGCAATATCGTTCATCTTAACCTCAAGATTTTCTTCGTTTCTATGCAATGTATTTACATCGACCTTATAACGGACCTGTTTTACAATGGCACGAACCTCGTTACTGGTATGTCTTAAAATATATTTGCTACGTGTATTTAAAGGACTATTGTCTAGCCAACACAACATAAGTTCTACTTCCTGAGATACTGTAGGTTGATTATTAGGCCTTGCAATCATATCGCCTCTAGAAACATCAATATCGTCTTCCAAGGTTATAGAAACAGACATTGGGGCAAAGGCTTCTGCTATTTCACCATCGAAAGTATCTATACTTTTAATTTTAGACTGAAACCCTGAAGGCAACACAACTACATCGTCTCCTGGCTTAAATACACCACCAGCGATTCTACCAGCGTAACCTCTATAATCGTGAAACTCATCTGAGTGAGGTCGTATTACATACTGCACCGGCATTCTACAATCAATGTGATTGTGGTCGCTAGCAATATGTACGGTTTCCAATAAATTTAATAATGTAGACCCTTGATACCAGTCCATATTCTTAGAACGGTTAACTACATTGTCTCCATGCAAAGCAGAAATAGGTACAAACTGAATATCTTGAACATCTAATTTCGATGCAAAAGCTTTATAATCTGATACAATTTTATCGTAGGCAGCTTGATCGTAATCAACCAAGTCCATCTTATTAATACAAACAATAAGATGAGGTATTCTTAATAATGAAGCAATAAAAGAATGACGGCTTGTTTGCTCAATCAGTCCTTTTCTAGCGTCAATGAGTATAAGTGCTAAGTTTGCTGTACTTGCACCAGTAACCATATTTCTTGTATACTGAATATGCCCTGGAGTATCGGCAATAATAAATTTCCTTTTCGGAGTTGCAAAATATCTATAAGCTACATCAATGGTAATCCCTTGTTCTCTTTCGGAACGTAGTCCATCGGTAAGTAAAGATAAGTCAACATGATCTAATCCTTTTCTAGTACTAGCTTGTTGTACCATTTCGAGTTGATCTTTGAAAATAGTTTTAGAATCGTAAAGAAGTCTTCCTATAAGAGTACTCTTTCCATCATCTACACTACCTGCGGTAGTAAAACGCAATAAATCTGAGGTATTATTTGTATTTTCCATTAGAAATATCCTTGTGTTTTACGGTCTTCCATTGCTGCTTCACCGCGTTTATCGTCTGCTCTGTTTCCTCTTTCTGTTTGTCTAGCTACAGACACTTCCTCCACAATTTTTGTTAAGGTATCGGCTTCAGATTCTAAGCCTCCAGTAATTGTTATATCTCCAAGCGTACGGAAACGGATTTGCTTATTCACCACTTCTTCGTTTTCACGCAACACTAAAAATTCAGATTCAGGTAAAAAGGTGTTGTCTCTAAATACAACATTACGTTGATGAGCAAAATATAGGGATGGGATTTCAATATTCTCCTTTAGTATATATTGCCAAATATCCATTTCTGTCCAATTCGAGATTGGGAACACTCTAAAATGTTCTCCTTGATTGTGTTTTCCGTTGAACATATTCCACAATTCGGGTCTTTGATTTTTAGGATCCCACTGGCCAAAATCGTCTCTATGAGAAAAGAAACGTTCTTTCGCACGTGCTTTCTCCTCATCTCTACGAGCACCGCCCAAACAAGCATCAAACTTATTGGATTCTATGGTATCGAGTAGAGTCACGGTTTGCAATGCATTTCTACTCGCATTTTTTCCGGTTTCTTCTATTACATCGCCTTTATTAATAGATTCTTGTACAGAACCTACAATTAAGGTAGCTCCTAATTCTTTTACCAAATTATCTCTAAAAGCTAAAGCTTCAGGGAAATTATGCCCAGTATCTATATGCACTAGAGGAAAGGGGAATTTAGCAGGATAAAAAGCTTTACGTGCTAAATGTGTTATGACGATGGAATCTTTACCACCAGAAAACAACAAAGCAGGACGCTCAAATTGAGCAGCCGTTTCTCGAAGTACATAAATGGCTTCAGACTCTAATTCACGTAAGTGATCTAAGTTGTAATTCATTATAATCGTTGATTTTTAGGTATTATTGGCGCATTTTCTCAAGAAGGTTAAAGGTAAAAATATGTAGCTATTTAACGCCTTATAGATGGCATAATTTATGACAAACATTATAACTATATTTGAAAACTTAGAAAAAACAAAAACATGAAAAACACATTAGTAGCAATTGCTGTTTTAGCAAGCTCTTTTTCCGCATTAGCACAAAACAAAGCAAGTATATTTCCTTCGGTAAATGTAAAGTCTATTGAGGGTAAAATGGTAAATACCGATACTTTTGAAAATAACGGAAATCCAATTGTAGTAAGTTTTTGGGCTACATGGTGTAAGCCTTGTGCTAAAGAACTAGATGCTATTAGTGAGGTATACGACGTCTGGCAAGATGAAACAGGAGTTAAAGTAATTGCTATTTCTATAGATGATGCAAGGAATGCCATTAAAGTAGCACCTTATGCGAACGGAAAAGATTGGCCTTTTGAAATTTACCTAGATTCTAACAGTGATCTTAAACGTGCACTTAACGTAAATGCAATTCCTCATACATTTTTATTAAATTCTAAAAATGAAATTGTGTGGCAACACACCTCATATTTTGATGGTGATGAGGAAGAATTGTTTGAAGAGATTAAAAAACTTAAATAGTCTTAGATGAAATATTTATTAAGCTTACTAATCCTTTGCTCAAGTTTTGCGTATGCACAAAACGGACAGCTAAGTGGTAATTTTCAAAGTGACTTCCAACTATATTTAGAGGATGAAGACTTAGATTTTAATTTAGAAAATCCAAGTTCAGGTTTTCCTAGCGAACGTTTTCTATCGAATGGCTTTGCGAATATAATGTACACCAACGCAAATTTCTCTACTGGAATTAGATACGAAGCCTACCAAAACGCATTATTAGGTTACCCTTCTGGTTACAAAGGAGAAGGAATTACTTATCGTTATGCTCAGTTTTCTAAAAACGGACTCGATGTAACAGTAGGTAATTTTTACGAGCAGTTTGGTAGTGGTATGATTTTACGTGCTTACGAAGAACGCAATCTTGGATACGACAATGCTTTTGATGGTATTCGGCTAAAGTACTCCCCACTAAAAGGACTGTACTTAAAATCATTAGTAGGTAGACAACGATTGTTTTTCGACAAAGGAGAAGGAGTAGTTAGAGGTATTGATGGAGAGATTTCTCTAAACGAAGCATTTCAAGGACTTACTGAAATTAAAACTCAAATCCTTTTAGGGACCAGTTTTGTGAGTAAATACCAAAAAGATTTAAATCCGGCATACAACCTACCAGAAAATGTAGCTTCGTGGGCTAGCAGAATGAGCATAAATCACGGACGATGGAGTTTTAATTCTGAGTATGTGCACAAGTACAACGATCCATCTTTTGCAAACAACTACATCTATAAAACGGGGAATGCTCTTTTAATGAGTGGTAGTTATTCTAAAAGAGGCTTCGGCTTATCTTTGGCGGCTAAGCGAATTGACAATATGGATTATCGTTCAGAAAGAGATCAAAACCTACAAAACCTTATCATAAATTATTTACCTGCATTAACCAAGCAACATGCGTATACCTTGGCTACTATTTATCCATATGGAACAATTACAACTGGAGAAATGGGATTGCAAGCTGAACTGAACTACAAGGTTAAAAAAGGCACTAAATTAGGTGGTAAATATGGAATGGGTGTATTAGCAAACTTCTCGAATGTTTATGCGATAGACAAACAACAAATCGACTCCTCTACTCCATTAAACTCAACTGGTACATTAGGATATAGGTCTGACTTCCTTAAAGTAGGAGATGAGAAGTACTTTCAAGAGTTTAGTATTGAACTAGCCAAAAAAGTTACCAAAAAATTGAAACTTATTGGGACTTATATAAATACTGAATACAACAGCGAGGCGATTGTAGGATATAGTTATCATGGAATGATCTATTCGGATATATTCGTTTTGGAAACCCAATACAAGATAAAATCTAAACATTCAATCCGTACAGAAATACAACACTTAAGTACAAAGCAACACGAAGGAAACTGGGTAATGGGCTTAGCTGAATACACCATTTCCCCTCATTATTTCTTTGCGGTACAAAACCTTTACAATTACGGTAATACAGACAAAAAATTAAGTTATCCTACCGTATCTGCAGGTTACAATAAAGGGACTTCTAGATTTGCTTTAAGTTATGGAAAACAAAGAGCAGGAATTTTCTGTGTCGGTGGTGTTTGTAGAAACGTGCCAGCATCAAATGGATTGAGTTTAAATATAACTAGTAGTTTCTAAAGACATGAAAACATTTAAAACATATTCGCTAATTATAGCAATTCTTAGTATTTCTCTTTTTTCTTGCGATGTAATTGAAGAGCCTTTTATGGTTGCACAAGAAGAGGTAAGTGATTCTTGTGAAGCATTTATTTTCTCTCCTGTAGAAAACTACACGAAGAAAGTGTTACTTGAAGATTATACTGGACAAACCTGTGGTAACTGCCCTAGAGCAGCAGAAAAAGCGCACGAATTACAAACTCAATTTGGAGAGCAATTAGTTGTAATTGCAGTACATGCGGGCTGGTTTGCTAACACGTCTAACGACTACCCAAACGACTTTACTACAGAAACTGGGAACACATGGGACACGCACTTTGGAAACAGTAGCTTAGGAAACCCAAACGGTATGGTTGATCGCATAAATTATCCAAACTCTCATGTTCTTCAATTTAGCCAATGGGAAGAAAAAGTAAGTAACCAACTTCAGACATTGCCAACTGTAGGCATTCAAATAGCAGCAAACTACAATTCTACTTCAGGATTAATATGTGTAGATACTCAAACTGAAATACTAACAAGCTTAGAAAATAATTTACATTTAACTGTTGTTCTCATAGAAAGTGGAATTATATCTGACCAAACAGATTATTCTCAAGACCCACAGCATATAGTAGACTACGAACAAAATCATGTTCTAAGAAAAGGGCTTACCAATCCTTGGGGCGAAAGTTTAGGGCAGGAGTCGTACACACAAAATGAATTATTTACCCAGAGATACAGTATAGAAAAACAAGCTGACTGGGACATTAACAACATGTCTGTGGTCGCTTTTGTGAGCGATTTAGAAACATACGAAGTATTACAAGTAGAAGAATTTCATTTAACAGAGTAAGATGAAACATTTACTAATTGCACTAATTTTACTTATTACTCATAACTTATCGGCTCAAAATTTTGATGCTGGTTTGGTTGCTGGTTTTACGATGAGTCAAATTTCTGGAGATGGCTTGGCTGGCTTTGACAAACCAGGCGCTCGTATTGGTGCGTATATATCTTATCCAATTCCTAGAAAAAAAATGAACTTTGAGATGGGAATGCAATACCTACAAAAAGGAAGTAGAGCTCCAGGTAGTAAAAATGCGAGCTCTATATACAGTATGGATATGCACTATTTAGAACTTCCATTTACTATTAATTACGCCTTCGATAACGGGTTAATTATAGAGTCTGGATTAGGTACTGGTATTTTGGTTTCTTATACCGAAGAAATTAATGGACTTGAGGTTCGCGTAAACACACCAAACACATTTGCTTTAGATTTTTTATGTGGCCTTCAATACCAGTTTTTAAATAATTTAAAAATTAATGTAAGGTATGGCAATTCTCTTATCCCTATTAGAAAAGAAGATGTATCAAACTCTTTGGAGAACAAAGATTGGTATTCCTCTATGGTCTCCTTTGCATTAATGTATCAAATAAGCCGTTAAATGAAACACAAAATTGTAGTTGCTATTACTGGTGCAAGCGGATCTATTTACGCGAAAGTATTATTAGACAAACTTCTACTAGCAAAAGATCAAATAGATACGGTAGCAGTAGTAATGTCTACTAATGCCAAAGATGTTTGGGAATTTGAGTTGGGTTCGAAATCGTATGAAGACTATCCATTTAAAATGTATTCTAAAGACGATTTCATGGCACCATTTGCTTCGGGATCTGCGCAATTTAATACCATGATTGTAGCTCCTTGTTCCATGGGATCATTAGCTCGCATGGCACATGGAATCTCGAATGACTTAGTTAGCAGAGCAGCAGATGTAATGCTAAAAGAAAGGAGAAAGCTGATTCTTATTACGAGAGAAACTCCTTTAAGCCTTATCCATATTAATAATATGAAGAGTATTACAGAGGCAGGTGCAATCATACTTCCAGCAACACCATCCTTTTATAGCAGACCCAAAACCTTCGAAGATTTAGCAGCAACTGTTATAGACAGAGCATTGGATTCTGTTGGTATTCAGCAAGATACCCCTAGATGGCAAAGTTAAGTGTTAATATCTTTTTAAGATTTAGTATTTTTTAACATAATAGTACTCATAGCATACGTTATATTTGAGTAATTAAAATTAATCAATAAAAAATGCTAGAATTCTGTAAAAGTGTATTACAAAAAGTAAGTTTTGATCATTCATTATTTCAAAAAGAATTGACTAAATCAATTCAATGGGTAAATCAAACCGAGTTAGAAAACTTAAGACAATGGTGTTTGGAAACCTATGGTAGCCAACATGGACTAATTATCCAACAAGCTTTCGAAACAATTTTATAACAAAAAAGGTCTTACTTATGTAAGACCTTTTTTAGTTATAGAGAATACATGTTTACTAAAACAAATTGTACTCATTATTATGGTATACTCTACCCAAGTGTTTATAAGCAGCTTCTGTAGCAACTCTACCTCTCTGGGTTCTTAATAAATAACCTTCTTGAATTAAATAGGGCTCGTACACTTCTTCTAATGTGGCACCCTTTTCACTAACTGCAGTAGCAATTGTACCAACGCCTACAGGCCCGCCTTTAAACTTATCAATTATAGTTGTGAGTATAAGGATATCCATTTCATCAAGACCCTTTTCATCAACTTTAAGAGCAGATAAAGCCAAATTGGTAATAGGCATGTCAATTTTACCAGAACCCTTAATTTGAGCAAAATCACGTACTCTTCGCAAGAGTGCATTGGCAATCCTTGGAGTGCCTCTACTCCTCCCTGCAATTTCCGAAGCAGCATCATATTCTATCGGTACATCGAGTATGCTAGCAGAACGATCAACAATTTTAGATAACAATTTTGCATCATAATACTCTAAACGAGAATTAATACCAAAACGAGCACGTAAAGGAGCCGTAAGTAACCCTGAACGAGTAGTTGCACCAATTAGAGTAAATGGATTTAAAGTAATTTGAACAGAACGAGCGTTGGGTCCAGATTCAATTAAAATATCAATTTTAAAATCTTCCATTGCAGAATATAAATACTCTTCTACAACCGGCGATAGTCTATGAATTTCATCAATAAATAAAACATCTCTCTCTCCTAAGCTGGTAAGTAAGCCCGCTAAATCTCCAGGCTTATCTAATACAGGGCCTGAGGTAATTTTAACATTTACTCCTAACTCATTTGCAATTATACCAGCCAGTGTTGTTTTACCTAAGCCAGGAGGTCCATGTAAGAGTACATGATCTAAGGCATCTCCACGTTGGTTGGATGCAGTTACAAAAACCTCTAAATTATCAACTACTTTCTTCTGACCCGAAAAATCGTCGAATGCAGCAGGTCGTAATTTAAGTTCAAATGTATTTTCCTCTCCATTCACTAATTCAGAAGAAGGATCTATAGATTCATTCATAAAACGAACTTAGGTTAAAAGTAATAATGTTTAAAATTAAAAGAGTAATCATGACAACTGCAATATACTTAATCTGAGTAGATTTAAAGTATACAAAAAAACGCCTCCATATATGGAGGCGTTATTTGTCTAATGTTCTTCTTCTCCGTCTTTAAGCGGTACGTTTTGCGGAATAAAATCAGCATCTGCGCCTGGCTTAGAATAGTCATAAGGCCAACGATAAACTGAAGGGATTTCTCCAGGCCAGTTACCGTGAATACGAGCTACAGGAGTAGTCCATTCTAATGTATTCGATTTCCATGGGTTTTGCACAGAAACTTCACCTCTAAATATACTGTAAAAGAAATTGAACAAGAATAAGAATTGAGCAGCTGCACCAATAAGTGCACAGATAGTTACAATTTCATTAATATCTTGTAATCCATCGAACATTGGGAATGCAGAGTTGCTATAGTAACGACGTGGTAAACCAGCCAATCCTAAATAGTGCATTGGGAAAAAGGTTCCGTAAGCACCTACAATTGTAATCCAGAAATGTACATAGCCCAATTTCTTGTTCATCATTCTACCATACATTTTAGGGAACCAGTGATACACACCAGCAAACATTCCGAAGATTGCAGATAATCCCATTACAATATGGAAGTGACCAACTACGAAATATGTATCGTGAACATTAATATCTAATGCAGAATCTCCTAATACAATACCAGTTAAACCACCTGTAATAAACGTTGAAACTAAACCAATTGAGAACAACATTGCTGGTGTAAACTGTAGGTTCCCTTTCCAAAGAGTAGTGATATAGTTAAAGGCTTTTACAGCAGAAGGAATTGCAATTAATAAGGTCGTAAATGTAAATACAGAACCTAAGAAAGGACTCATACCAGTAATAAACATATGGTGAGCCCATACAATAAATGATAAGAAAGCAATACCTAAGATAGAAGCAACCATTGCTCTATAACCAAAAATTGGCTTTCGAGAATTAGTAGATATAATTTCTGATGTAATCCCTAAAGCAGGTAAAATAACGATATAAACTTCTGGGTGACCTAAGAACCAGAAAAGGTGTTCGTATAATATTGGTGAACCACCTACATTACTTAAAACCTCACCTTGTATCATTATATCAGACAAGTAGAAACTTGTACCGAAACTACGATCGAAAAGCAATAATAATACTGCAGATATTAATACAGGGAAAGATAGTATACCTAAGATAGCAGTAACAAAGAATGCCCACATAGTAAGTGGCAATCTAGTCATTGACAATCCCTTTGTTCTTAAATTAAGAATTGTAACCACATAATTTAAACCACCTAATAAAGACGAGGCAACAAATAGTGTCATAGAAATTAACCAAAGAGTCATTCCTAAACCAGAACCAGGAATTGCTTGCGGCAATGCACTTAAAGGAGGGTAGATAGTCCAACCAGCGGAGGCTGGTCCAGTTTCTACACCCAAAGAAATCAACATAATTACCGAAGAGATGAAGAAGAACCAGTAAGAAAGGGCGTTTATAAAGCCTGAAGCCATATCTACTGCACCAATTTGAAGTGGAATTAAAAGGTTACTAAAAGTACCACTTAAACCAGCGGTAAGTACAAAGAACACCATTAGTGTACCGTGAATGGTAACTAAAGCCAAGTACATATTAGGATCCATTATTCCTCCTTTAGCCCAGTCGCCTAGAAGAAATTCGAATACAGGCATTGGCTGCCCTGGATATGCAATTTGTATTCTAAATAAAACTGACATAATCATACCGATTACACCCATAGTAATACCTGTAATAAGGAATTGCTTGGCAATCATTTTATGATCAGTACTGAAAACGTACTTTGAAAAGAAATTCTCTTCGTGGTGGCCGTGATCTGACATAGTTCTAAATTTATATTGTTAGTGGTTGTTTGTCTTAATTATTTGATGCAAAAAAATCAGTCTGCTCAGCAATCCATTTATTGTAATCTTCTTCAGACTCTACAATAACTTTGAGTTGCATATTGTAATGTGCTGCACCACAAATTTTGTTACATAATAAAACGTATTCAAATTCCTCATTTGCAGTTTCAACTCTCATCTCTTCTGTAGTAATGGTAGGTTTAAATACAAAATCTGTATTCATACCAGGCACACAGTTCATTTGAACACGGAAATGAGGTAAATAAGCAGAGTGAATAATATCTTGAGAACGGAATTTTAAATGTACCGTCTTGTTTACTGGCAAGTGTAACTCTTTTACAATAACATCATCCTCTGCTGCAGCTAATAAGTCTTTAGGAGTCGTAGAAATTAAAGCAGTGAATGTAGATTTCTTTGCTTCCATCTTAGCTAAACGAGCTTCAATTTTAACACGCTTATTTGCATTTTGTTCTTCAGAAATCTGCGTTTTAGCTTTTGCTATATTATTGTCTAAACCTAGTATTTGAGATGCATAAGCAGATTCAGCAATAACACCAACAGTATTTAAACCCCCAATAAAACGAACATTTGCAGCACCTAAGTTATTGTCGGCACCTGCATAACGAACAGTCCAGTCGAATTGCTTTGCATAAACCTCAACTACAAGAGCATCGCCTATATTAGAGCGATCCATTACTT
>Ga0308010_1000903_pt1 | contig 17519 bp, 18 predicted proteins | sample Neamet129_FD_202368 | JGI IMG/M metagenome (GOLD analysis project Ga0308010, IMG submission 202368) | Marine microbial communities from water near the shore, Antarctic Ocean - #129 | ecosystem: Environmental > Aquatic > Marine > Unclassified | place: Southern Ocean | collected 2014-07-24 | reverse complement strand
TTTCTTATCTCTGACGAAATAAAGAAAAATTCGCAATACTCAAAAAATATTATTAAAGCGGCATCTTAATAATTATTATATAATTATTAAGACAGAATTCTGAAAAAGAATGAAAGAATTATTATAGTTATGGAAGTTAAAAAAAGAGCAGATATTATTCAAAAATGGATTGACAATTATTGTAATTCCGTTTCTTTTGAAATTAAGTCTTTAGTTGTTGGTGTTTCAGGGGGAATTGACTCATCTGTTGTAAGCACTCTTTGTGCTTTAACTGGAAGAAAAACCATTGCTATAAGCATGCCAATTAAACAGCAAAAAAACCAGCACGATTTAAGTATTGGTCACGGAAATTGGTTGGTTAAAAAATTCAGTAATGTGAAATTAAATACTATAAATCTTGAAAGTATTTTTAATGAATTTGAAAAAAATATGGAACAATTTAGTAATGAACATGGTTTTGCAAATTCAAGATCTAGATTAAGAATGATAACGCTTTACCAGGTAGCTGCAGCTAATAGTGGGATTGTTGTTGGCACAGGAAATAAAGTCGAAGATTTTGGCGTAGGTTTTTATACTAAATATGGAGATGGCGGAGTTGATATATCTCCCATTGCTGATTGCACAAAGACACAGGTCTGGGAATTAGGAAAATATCTTGGAATTGACAATAAAATTATTGAGGCAGAGCCAACTGATGGTTTATGGGATGATGCACGGACTGACGTAGAACAATTAGGAATGACCTACCAAGATTTGGAAAAAGCCATGATAGATAGTAATGACTCAAACTATAAAAAGTATTTAGAGGTGAGAGAAAAAAATCTTCATAAAATGAACCCGATACCAGTGTGTAAATTTGATGAATAACTTAAAAATTTCAAACTCTTTAACAAGATCAAAAGATTTATTTAAACCAATAAATCCTAAAAATATTACCATGTATGTTTGTGGACCCACAGTTTATGCTGATCCACACGTTGGAAACGGTAGATCACTAATAGTTTTTGATTTGCTATATAGAGTTTTAATTAAATTGTACGGTCAAAAAAACATAACTTACGTTAGAAATATAACTGATGTGGATGATAAGATTATTGAAACTTCAAAAACAAAAGGTATCCCAATTGATAAAATTACATCCGATGCAGCAAAAAACTTCCACAAAAATGTGAAGGATTTAAATTGTCTAGAACCTACAATAGAACCTAGGGCAACTGAGCACATTAAGGAAATGATTAAAATGATTGATTCTTTAATTGAAAAAAAATTAGCCTATATAAATAATGGACATGTTTACTTTTTAATATCTGAATTTAAAAATTATGGAAAACTTTCCAATAAAAAAATAGATGATTTAGTTCCAGGTTCAAGAGTTGAAGTTTCAAAATTAAAAAAAAACCCACTAGATTTTATTTTATGGAAACCAGCTTTAACTGATGAACCGGGTTGGGATTCACCATGGGGTCGGGGTCGACCAGGTTGGCATTTAGAATGTTCGGTAATGTCAGAAAAATATCTTGGTAAAACTTTTGATATTCATGGAGGAGGATTAGACTTATTATTTCCTCATCACGAGAACGAGATCGCTCAATCTTGCGCGAATAATTCCACTGATGTTTTAGCTAATTATTGGATTCACAATGGTTTTTTAACCATGAATAAAGAAAAAATGTCCAAATCTCTTGGGAATTTAGAAACAATTTCAGAGGTATTAGGTAAGTATAATGGACAAGCAATCAGATTAGCACTTTTAAGTGCTCATTATAAACAACCTTTAGAATGGAGCTATAATTTATTAGAGCAAAGTAAAGCAACTTTAGAAAAGTGGTATGAACTTTATGACGAAGCAGAAAGCAAAACGAATAATAGTGAAATTTTTTCATGTCTTCTTGACGATTTAAATACACCAAAATATTTTGCAAAATTACATGAGCTATATAACGTCGCCTCAAAAGGAGATAAAACTAAAAGAGTTGAATTCAATGAAGCTTGTAGGTTAATTGGAATTTTCAATCAGAAGAAGGATGCTTTGGCTAAAGAAAAACAAGATTTATCTAACGTAGACAAAAAATATATTCTACAAAAAATAGAAGAAAGAATTAAAGCAAGAAAAGTAGGAGATTTTAAATTAGCAGATAAAATTAGAGATGAACTTTCTAAAAATGGAATAGCTATTAAAGATAAAGATAATAATACAGAGTGGGAATACAAATGAGTAAAGAAAAAATATATATATTTGACACCACATTAAGAGATGGCGCTCAAACAGAAGGTGTTGATTTTACAGTTAGTGATAAAATTAAAATCGCCAAAAATCTTAATGATATAGGAGTTGATTATATTGAAGGAGGTTGGCCAGGTGCCAACCCAACTGATACAGAATATTTTAACACACCACAAAAATTAGATAAAAGTATATTTACTGCTTTTGGTATGACTAAAAAATTAGGTAGAAGTGCTGACAACGATCCGACTTTATCATCAATACTAAATGCCAATACAAAAGCGGTTTGTATCGTTGGAAAGACTTGGGACTTTCATGTTGATGTTGCTTTGGGAATAACTAAAGAAGAAAACTTAACAAACATTAAGGAGACTGCAAAATACTTTATTAAAAACAAAAAAGAATTTATTTTCGATGCAGAACATTTCTTTGATGGTTACAAAAATAATCCTATTTATGCACTTGATTGTTTAAAACAAGCTTATGAAGAAGGTGCTAGATGGTTAGTTCTTTGTGATACAAATGGTGGAACACTGCCTCATGAAGTGGGAGAAATTATTTCTGAAGTATCTAATTCAATACCTGGAAAAAATTTAGGTATCCACGCACATAATGATACTGAAAATGCAGTAAGTAATTCTCTGACCGCTATTTTAGCAGGTGCAAGACACGTTCAAGGAACGATAAATGGGCTAGGAGAAAGATGTGGTAATGCAAATTTAATGTCTATAATTCCAACTTTATTTTTGAAAAAAAGTTTTAGTGAAAAGTTTGAAGTAAATATTAATGAAGAAAAGTTAATATCACTTACAGATTGCTCAAGAATGCTTGATGAAATATTAAATAGAAAATCAAATAAAAGTTTAGCATATGTCGGTGCATCTGCTTTTTCACACAAGGGTGGATTGCATGTATCTGCAGTCCAAAAAAATCCAAAAACATACGAACATATAGATCCTAAACTAGTTGGCAATCATCGAAACATAATAGTTTCAGATCAAGCTGGTAAATCAAATATTTTATCAAGATTAGAAAAATATGGAATTAAAATTGATTCTAAAGATCCTAAAATTTTGAAAATTTTAGAAGAAGTTAAGGATAGAGAATTTTCAGGTTACTCATATGATGGTGCCGACGCTTCATTTGAACTACTCGCAAACAGACTTCTTGGAAATGTTCCAGAATATCTGAATGTAGAGAGTTACAGTGTAACCGTAGAAAAGTCAGATGAACTTAGCACAAATGCAGAAGTGGTTTTTTTAATTGATGGTAAAAAAATTAAATGTAGTGGAAAAGGAAACGGACCTGTAAATGCTTTAGATAATGCAATAAGAGAAAATTTCTCTAAAGTAGAAAAGTACTACAATTTTTTTTCTGATTTAAAATTATTAGATTACAAGGTTAGAATATTAAACACGGGTACAGAAGCTACAACAAGAGTATTAATTGAAAGCACAGACAAGTCTGGAGTTAGCTGGTTCACAATCGGCGTTTCACCAAATATTATTGAAGCTTCTTTTAAAGCATTAATTGACAGTCTTGATTATAAACTTTTTAAAGAAAAAGCTCCTGCAAATATAAAATTAAATGCAAAATAAATTTGGTTTTATTCTAGTAAACCCACAACTTGGTGAAAATATAGGCTCGTGTGGCAGGGCATTAAAAAATTTCGGTTTTTCAAATCTTAATATTGTTGCGCCAAGAGATCCGTGGCCCAACACTAAAGCTAGAATGACTTCTGTGGGTGCTTACAACATAATTCAAAAAGCTAAAGTTTATAAAAATGTTTCTGACGCTGTTAAAAAATTTGATTTAGTTTTTGCAACTACAGCCCGACGTAGAGATATTAACAAAAAACATATTTCAATAATTGGTTTTATTAAACTTTTATCTAAGTATAAAAAAACAAATATAGGAATTATATTTGGTCCAGAAGCGTCTGGTCTATCTAATCATGATCTATCTTTGTCTAATTTTATTATTCAGATTCCTACGTCAAAAAAACTTACATCTTTAAATCTTTCACATGCAGTTATTGTTATCTGTTATGAAATATACAAATCATTAAATTTTAGTGAGTTTAAAAAAGAAAAAGTATTAACTAAACTTACCTCTAAAAATTCTATTAAGAATTTAATTAAATTTATCGAAAAAATGTTAGATGATAAAAAATTCTTTAAACCATTTGAGAAGAAAAAGTCTATGATCCTAAATATTAATAATATATTTGGCAGATTAGAATTAAGCGACAAGGAAATAAGGATTTTATTTAGTATTTTTAGCTCTTTAAATAAGAAAGATAGAGTATAGTATAATTGACAAATCCTACACAAAGTCTATAAAACACACACTTATTAAATGACAAAAAGAATTAACGCTAAACATAAAGTTGACCGGAGACTAAAGGTTAACCTATGGGGCAGACCTAAAAGCCCATTCAACACTAGAGCTTATCCACCGGGGCAACACGGGCAAAACAAAAGAGGCAAACCAACAGATTACGGTATTCAGCTTAATGCTAAACAAAAATTAAAATCTTATTATGGAAATATAAATGAAAGACAATTTAGAAATATTTATAGAAAAGCACTTACTAAAAGAGGTGACACTATTGAAAATTTAATTGGTTTATTAGAAAGCAGACTAGACACAGTTGTCTACAGAGCTAAATTAACCCCAACAGTGTTTGCAGCAAGACAGCTTATAAATCATGGACATGTAAGAGTAAATAAAAAGAAGGTTAATATTTCAAGCTATTTAGTTAACGATACAGATATTATTGAAATCAGAGAAAAATCTAAAACTTTACCTGTTATTGACGGATCATTATCTAGCAAAGAAAGAGATGTGCCAGAGTACATTCAGCTAGATGATAAAAATAAAATAGTTAAACTAATTAGAGTCCCAAAGTTTTCTGAAGTACCCTATCCAGTTGTCATGGAACCAAACTTGGTTATTGAGTATTATTCTAGATAATTTAAATCAATTCTTTTTTTAAAAGAAGTTCTTTCAACTCACCGCTCTCAAATAATTCTTTTACGATGTCACAGCCACCGACAAACTCTCCTTTGATATAAAGCTGAGGTATAGTTGGCCAGTCACTATATTCTTTAATTCCTTGTCTGATGCTTTCGTTCTCTAAAACATTAATACCTTTAAAATTAACATTTAAAAGTTTTAAAATATTTGAAAGAGCCATAGAAAATCCACATTGGGGTGCTTCCGGCACACCTTTCATAAAAAGACAAACTTCGTTGCTATCAATAATTTTTTTTAATTCTAATTTTATATCCATTTTATTTTCCTTCTGTAGTTATCGATAGTGCGTGTAATTCATTTCCCATTTTTCCTTGTAGCGATTTATATACTATTTTATGTTGTTCAATTTTAGATTTTCCAATAAATATTTTTGATGTAATTTTTGCTGAATAATGATTACTGTCACCTACAAGATCTTTAATTTCTATAGTAGCATCAGGTATTGAGCTTATTACTAGTTTTTTTATTTCATCAATTGATAATGCCATTAGTAATTATTATACCATTTGTTGTTTGCTTTATACAGATCAATTATATTTATCTTAAACTCTCCCGCCATCTCAAAGTAATTCTTTTGAACTACAGCTATTGATTCATTAAATATATTATTTCCGTTAAGAATTTTTTTAACTTTCTGCAGGTTTTCTGGCTCTATCTCTAATAAATACCTACCTTGGTCCTCACCAAAATAAAATTCCATTAAATTAGATAGTTTTTGTGGTTTTTCTATTTTTAATCCATATTTTGAAGGTAAGCACATTTCTGCAAGTGCTAAAATTAAGCCACCAGAGGATATATCGTGAGCAGAAGTAATTAGCTTGTTATTGAAAAGTTTCAATACTGTTTGTCCATTATTTTTTTCATTAGATAGGTTCGCGTCAGGAGGTGGCCCTTCTGTAATTGAATAGATCTCTTTAAAAAAAACACTTTGATAAAGGTGGCCAAAAGTTTTTCCAACTTGTAAAATAATATTTCCTTCTTTTTTTAAAAGATGATTAATTTTGTTTTTCACATCTTGAATAAGACCAACACCTCCAATAACTGGTGTAGGGTCAATGTTTTTTTTATTTGTACCGTTGTAAAAAGATACGTTTCCTGAAACGACTGGATAGTCTAAAAATTCACAAGCCTCTTTTAAACCAATTAAACATTCTGCAAACTCACCCATTATTTTTGGATTTTCAGGATTTCCAAAATTTAAACAATTTGTAATTGCAATGGGTTTTGCTCCAACAGAAATTAAATTCCTCCAACTTTCACAAACAATCTGTTTACCACCTGTTAGAGGGTGAGCCTTACAATAATTTGATGAAGAATCTACAGATACAGCAATAGCCTTTTCTTTTTTATTTATTCGTATTATTGCAGCATCGCCCCCCGATCTTTGAGCGGTGTTAGCCATTACCACTTGATCGAATTGTTCTGTTATCCAAGATTTACTAGATTGGTTAGGTAAAGATAATATTTTTAAAAGCGCATCCTCCAATTTAATCTTTTTAAGATCTTTAATATTAATATTCTTTTCTGGTAATTTAGTTTTTGTCCATTTTCTATCATATAGAGGGGCTTTTGAAGTTAAAGCATCTATTGGAATTTCTCCAACAGTTTTATCTTTAAATTTCAAAGTTAAATTATTTGTATCTGTTGTTTTACCTATTACAACAAAGTCAAGGTCCCACTTTTCAAACATTTTCTTTGCATCTTTTTCTTTGTTATCTTCTAAAACAATAAGCATTCTTTCTTGGCTTTCTGACAACATCATTTCGTATGGCGTCATGTTTTCTTCTCTGCATGGAACTTTATCTAAGTGCAACTCAATTCCTAGTCCACCTTTTGAAGCCATCTCAACACTTGAAGATGTTAACCCTGCAGCCCCCATATCCTGAATTGAAATAATTGATTCATCTTTCATTAACTCAAGACAAGCTTCCATTAAAAGTTTCTCAGTAAAGGGATCGCCCACTTGAACAGTTGGCTTTTTATCCTCTGAATTTTCATTAAATTCGGCAGAAGCCATAGAAGCACCATGTATTCCATCTCTACCTGTCTTAGAACCAACGTAAACAACCGACTTGTTTAAACCCTTAGCTTTAGAATAAAAAATTTTATTTTTATTGGCATATCCCACCGCCATAGCGTTAACTAAAATATTTTCATTATAAGAACTGTCAAATTTTGTTTCACCTGCTACTGTTGGTACTCCAATACAATTCCCATATCCGCCAATTCCCGAGACGACGCCATTAAGTAGAGTCTTTGTCTTAGGATGGTCAGGTGATCCAAAATGAATAGAATTTAAAAGAGCAATAGGTCTTGCGCCCATGGTAAAAACATCCCTTAGTATTCCACCAACTCCTGTTGCAGCACCTTGATATGGTTCAATATAGGAAGGATGATTGTGGCTTTCTATTTTAAAAATAATTGCATCGTCATCGCCAATATCAATTACACCGGCATTTTCACCAGGCCCCTGAATAACTTGCTTCCCTTTAGTTGGAAGATTTTTTAAATGAATTCGTGAAGATTTATATGAACAATGTTCATTCCACATTGCAGAAAAAATTCCAAGTTCTAAAAAATTAGGCTCTCTTTTTAGCAATTCTTTAATTTTAGAATATTCTTCTAATTTTAAACCATGTTTTTCAACAATAGCATTTGATATTTTCATTTTAATTAATTTAGTAAACTTGTAAACAATTTAACCCCATCATCGCAAGATATAATTTGGTCTACCATTCTTTCAGGATGAGGCATCATCCCTAAAATGTTTTTTTTATCATTAAAAATTCCAGCAATATTATTTAAAGAACCGTTGGGATTATTTTTTTCATCTATATTTCCTTTTTCATCACAATATTTGAAAGGAATTAAATTTTTATCTTCTAACTCTTTTATGTGATCCGGGTTTGTAAAATAATTACCTTCGTTATGAGCTATATTAAATTTTAAAACTTGGTTTTGATCGTACTTATGACAAAATTTATTTTCAGTGTTTATCATTTTTACATAAATATCTTTGCCAATAAATTTTAAATTTTTATTCCTAAGAAGAACTCCTTTCAAAAGTCCTGTTTCAGTCAAAATTTGAAACCCGTTGCAAATTCCCAAAACTAAACAACCTTTATTCGCTGATTTTATTACCTCCTTTAAAATATTTGATTTTGCTGCAATAGCACCAGATCTTAGATAGTCACCGTAAGAAAAGCCTCCTGGTAATACGATTAAATCAGATTTCGGTAAAGTTGTATCCTTGTGCCAAACCATTGTATTTTGAAATTTTAATTTTTTTAACGCAACAGCTACATCTCTATCACAATTAGAACCTGGAAATACTATTACAGAAGAATTCATCAGTTATATTTTTAATATTTTAAAATCTTCAATAATTAAATTAACTAAAAGCTTTTTACACATATCTTCAACTTTATTTTTTGCCTCAGACTCATTGTTCTCATCTATTTCAACCTCAAAATATTTTCCTTGTCTTACATTCTGAAGGGTATCCATGCCCATATTTTGCAATGTTTGTTGAACCACTTTTCCCTGAGGATCAAGAACATCTTTTTTTAATGTAACTTTTATTGAGAATTTCAATTTATTTTTTATTAAATTTTATGGATGCAGTTTTACCAAAATTAACTTCGCTTATGTTAGTTTCCTCTGGCATTATACCAAGTCTTCGGGCAACTTCTTGGTAAGCTTCTATTAGATTTCCAAGGTCTTTTCTAAATCTATCTTTATCTAATTTTTTATCTGTTTTTAAATCCCATAACCTACATGTATCAGGACTAATCTCGTCGGCTAAAATTATTTCATTAATTTCTTTATCTTTATTCCAAATTCTTCCGTATTCTAATTTAAAATCGACCAACTTTATGCCTACACCTCTAAATATACCTTGAAGTATATCATTAATTCTTAGTGACATTTTATCTATAACTCTAATTTCTTTTTCAGAAGCCCATTCAAAAGAGTAAATATGTTCTTTCGAGATTAAAGGGTCACTCAATTCATCGTTTTTAAAATAATACTCTAATAACGGTCTTTCTAAAACTGTACCTTCCGAAATGCCTAATCTTTTTGCTAAAGAACCTGCTGCGATATTTCTTACAACAAACTCAACAGGAATAACTTTAACCTCTTTAATAAGCTGTTCACGCATATTCAATCTTTTGATAAGATGAGTCTGGATGCCACACTGAGCTAATGAGGTTAGAAGATGTTCGGATATTCTATTATTTAAAACACCTTTACCTTCAATATTTGCCTTTTTTAAAGCATTAAAAGCTGTCGCATCATCTTTAAAATGTTGGATCACTAAGCCATTTTCATTTGTTTCGTAAATGATTTTAGCCTTACCTTCGTATAATTTTTTACCTTTATTCATGAAAATCTATTTTTTCAAACCTCGATTAAAAATTATATTTATTCTTTTTGTATGATAATTAAAATCAAAAAGTTTTTTTAATTTATTAATAGGAAGTTTTTCGGTAATTTTAGGGTCGTTTGAAACATTTTGATAAAAAGAAGATCCGTTATCCCATGAACGCATAGCATGTTTTTGAACTAACGCATAAGCCTGCTCTCTTGTAAAACCAACAGAAGTTAATTCTATCAAAACCCTTTGAGAAAAAAAGAGGCCATTGGTTAGATTTAGATTTTTAAGCATATTTGTTGGATATACGTTTAAATTTTTTATAACTCCATTCAATCTTGTTAAAGCAAAGTCTAAGGTGGTAGTTGCATCTGGACCTATATTTCTTTCGACTGCTGAATGAGATATGTCTCTTTCATGCCAAAGAGCTACATTTTCTAGAGCAGGTGTTACAGCTGACCTTACCATTCTAGACAGACCAGTCAAATTCTCACTTAAGATAGGATTTTTTTTATGCGGCATAGCAGAAGATCCTTTTTGTTTTTTACCAAAAAATTCTTCAACTTCTAATACTTCTGTTCTTTGTAAGTGTCTAATTTCAGTTGCTAATCTTTCAATTGAGCTAGCTACTATTCCTAATGTTGAAAAAAATTGAGCATGTCTGTCACGCGGTATAATCTGAGTAGATATAGGTTCTACTTTTAATTTTAGTTTTTTTGCAACGTAGCTTTCAATTCTAGGATCTATATTAGCAAAAGTTCCAACAGCACCAGATATTGCACATGTCGAAATTTCTTTAACAGAATCTTCTAGTCTTTTTTTATTTCTTAAAAATTCCTGGTAAAAAGTTAACATTTTTAAACCAAAAGTTATTGGCTCTGCATGAATGCCATGGCTTCTTCCTATGCATAAAGTTTTTTTATGTTTAACAGCCTGTTTTCTGATTGAAACCAATAAATTATCAATATCTTTTATAAGAATTTCACCTGCTTGTTTTAATTGTAAATTAAAGCACGTATCTAATACATCTGATGATGTCATTCCTTTATGAAGAAATCTTGCTTCTTTTCCAGCTTTTTCAGTTATAGAAGTTAAAAATGCTATAACATCATGTTTAACTGTTTCTTCTATTTTTAAAATTCTAGCAACATTAATTTTTGCTTTTGATCTTACTTTTTTAACCACTCCTTTTGGAATAATATTTAATTTTTCCATCGCTTCTGCCGCTGCCAGCTCAATTTCAAGCCAGATTTTATATTTGTTTTCATCAGTCCAAATATTTCTTAGTTCTTTTCTAGAGTATCGATCAATCATACTTAATAAGGAGGGTGGTTTAATTTTTTTTTAGAAAGAGTAAAAATTTCATATCCTGTTTCTGTTATACCAACAGTATGCTCAAATTGTGCTGATAATTTTTTATCTTTTGTCACAGCTGTCCATCCATCATTTAACATCTTGGTTTCATATTTACCTTCATTAATCATTGGTTCTATAGTGAATATCATGCCAGGTTTAAGCTTAGGACCATATGCTTTTCTCCCATAATGTAGAATATTAGGCTCCTTATGAAATACTTTTCCAATTCCGTGTCCACAAAAGTCCCTAACTACTGAAAAACCTTCACTCTCAACGTAAGTTTGTATAATGGAGCCAATATCACCTAAGGTAGTTTCTTTATTTAAAATTTTAATAGCTTTCATCATCGAATTATAAGTTACGTCTGTTAATTTTTTCGCTTTAACAGAAACATCTCCCGCGTAAAACATTCGACTTGTATCGCCATGCCAACCATTTTTAAAAGCCGTAACATCAACATTAATTATATCACCGTCATTTAAAGTTTTGTCACTAGGTATGCCATGACAAATAGTGTGGTTCACTGAAGTGCAGCAAGATTTTGGGAAACCTCTATAAAATAACGGAGCAGAACAAGCGCCATTATCGTTAATAAACTCATAACACAAATCATCTATTTGTTTTGTTGTTATTCCTGGTTTAATTATTTTTGTGACTTCATCCAAAGCACCTGCAGCTATTATACCTGCAGTGCGTGTACGTTCAAATGCTTCTTGAATATCATCATTCATTATTTTGAAATTTAATTTTGTTATTTAGTACTATTCCTTTTGATAAAAATTTACAATCGTAGCAAAGAATTTTTACATTGTGTTTTATAGCCATTATTAATGCTTTTGAGTATTCAGGGTCTATATCTTTTGCAATTTCGAATTTATTACAGTCTTCTCTTTGTATTACGAATAGAAGATAAGATTTAAAACCTTTTTTTGTTGCATTTATTAATTCATCTAAATGTTTCTTTCCTCTTGCAGTGACTGAGTCTGGAAATTCTGCAATTTTAGGTTTTCTTCTTAAGGTTACATTTTTAACTTCAAGAAATGATTTAGTTTTTCCATCTTCTAAATAAAAATCAAATCTTGTATTTTCACCAAAAACTTGTTCGGTTTTAATTTTAACTTTATTACTAAAATCTTTAATCAAGTTTTTTTCCAACGCATCTTTCACAATTTTATTGGTAAGATGTGTATTTACACCAACTGCAAATCCATCGTCTTCTATAATTTGTAAAGTATATTTTAATTTCCTTTTTTTATTGTTTGATCTCATAATCCAAACTTTATTATTTTTATTCAGAAGACCCATCATTGAACCTGAGTTTGCACAATGTGTCGTAACTATTTTATTGTTTATCTTAACATCTGCAAAGAAACGTTTATATCTTTTTATAAAAAGTCCTGATATTAATTTGTTTTCAAAAATCATAATTTTATGTCGATAAATAAAGTAAAAAACAGAAAAATCAACGCTGCTATTCTAATAATCGGTAATGAAATTCTATCAGGTAGAACGCAAGATTTAAACGTATCATTTATTTCAAATTGGCTAAATATTAATTGTGGCATATCTATTTCAGAAGTTAGAATTATTCCAGACATAGAAAAAAAAATTATCTTCAATATATTAGATTTAAGTAAAAAATTTAAATACGTTTTTACTACTGGCGGGATTGGCCCTACACATGATGATATTACCGCTTTGTCAATCTCTAAGGCCCTTAAATGCAAATATAATTTTAATAGTGAAGCTCATCTAATACTTGAAAATTACTATGGGAAAAAAAATTTTAACAACGCTAGAAAAAAAATGGCAAAAATGCCAGCTGGATCCAAATTAATTTACAATCCATCAAGTGCTGCCCCTGGTTTTATGATCAAAAACATTTTATGTTTACCTGGTGTCCCTTCAATACTAAAATCAATGATGCCAAATCTTAAAAAATATTTAGTTAAAGGACCAACAATTAACAGTCGGACTATTAGTCTTGTTGCCGTTGAAAGTCGCATTGCAGATTACTTAACTAAATTACAAAAAAAATACGTTAAAAAAATTGACATAGGTAGTTACCCTTTTTTTAGACTAGGTAAAGTTGGTGTTTCAGTTGTTATGAGATCAGTAAATAAAAAAGCAATAGAAAAGTGTGCAGCAGAACTAATAAAAATACTAAAAAAAAATAAGATAAAAATTTATCCTTTGTAAAATGAAAATTTTTGACTGTTTTATGTATTATGATGAAGATTTAATTTTAGATCTTCGATTAAACTTACTAAACAATTATGTAGACGAATTTCTAATTGTTGAGAGTCTTTACACTCATAGCGGAGAACGTAGAAAACTTCTTTTTGATATTAATAATTATTCAAAATTTAAAAATAAAATAAAATATATAATTTTGGAAAAAGTTCCAGAAGATCTTTTAGTGTTAAACGAAAAAGATACTGAACATGAAAAAAACTCAAAATATATCTTAAATGCAGTTAAAAGAGAAAATTTACAACGAAACACAATAAGCGAAGGTCTTACTTCTGCGTCACCCGAAGACATAGTAATTATTTCAGATGTCGATGAGATACCTAATCTGGAAAACAATAAAATTAAAGATATTAAGAATAAAATTATTTTTTTTAAACAAAAATTTTTTTATTATAAATTTAATCTTAAATTAAATGATTTTGTATGGCATGGATCTAAAGCCTGTAGAAAAAAAGATTTAATTTCACCTCAATGGCTAAGAAACATAAAAGATAAAATATACCCTTTTTGGAGGTTAGACACTTTATTTTCTAATAAAAAATATCAAAGTGTGAAAATTATAAATAACGGTGGATGGCACTTTTCAAACATTAAAACTCCAGCTGATATTGAGAAAAAAATGAAAACATATCTTCATCATAGAGAATATGATTTAAATCCTATTGGAGAAAAAAAAATAAGTGAAATTATTAAAGAAAAAAAAACTATTTATAATCTAAAAAATGACATGAAATCAAACAAGTTCGATTTAACAGAAGAATTAGTTTTAGCCGATATTGAAGAATTACCATATTATTTGCAAAAAAATATTAAAAAATATAAAGATTGGTTAGATTAATCATATGTCAAAAATTGTTATAATAGGTGCAGGTGCAATGGGAACTGCTTTTTCCTTTCCATGTTTGGATAATAACCACGATGTTAGTATTGTGGGCACTCATTTAGAAAATGATTTTATAGAAACGGTTTTAAAGAATCAAAAGTTACACCCCGGACTTAACACAAACATTCCCGATGGTATAAATTTGATTAAATTTGAGAAATTTGATTTAATTTTTAATACTAATATAGATTTGATTGTTCTTGGTATTAGCTCGAAAGGTATTGAGTGGGCAGCAGATCAATTGCATCGTGTTTATAAAGACAAAAAACTTCCAAATATATTAATGCTCACTAAAGGGCTTAGTATTTATAAAAATGATTATGAATTATTAGTTAACAAGCTAGAAAGGTTGCTTGCATCAAAAGGAATTAAAGAAGTTAATATTTCCGCCGTCGGCGGACCATGTCTAGCAACAGGTTTAGCAAATAGAGTGCACAGTAGTGTGGTAATCGCCAATAAAAATATTTCAATTGCAAAAAAAATAGCTAGCATGTTAAGTACAAATTACTACCACACATCTTATTCAAATGATTTAGACGGTGTTGAAGTTTCTGCAGCAATAAAAAATATATTTTCAATGGCAGTGGGCTCAGCTAAAGGACTTTGTAGCAATAATATTACTGATGAGGTTAGAGAAAAAAATTATTTAAATACAGCTTCTGCATTAATCAAACAATCAGTTCAAGAAATGGAAATTTTTGTTGAACATTTAAATGGAAAAAAAGAAACTGTTAAAGGACTAGCTGGTTTAGGAGATCTTTATGTAAGTTCAGGCGGCGGAAGAAATAGTTTAATGGGCTCATATATTGGTCAGGGCATGACATTTTCTGAAGCCAAAAAAAATAAGATGTCAAATGTTACTGTTGAAGGAGCTGATTTAGCCATTGAAATAGGAAAAAAAGTTAATGAAGATTTTGATAAAAAAAAATTACCTTTAATGCTTGGAATGATCAACGCAATAGTTGAGGATAAAAAATTAGAGTTAGACTGGCAGTATTTTAATTGATAATGAAAAAAGATAAAAATTTTATTATCTCAATAGATCAAGGAACGACTTCAAGCAGAGCTATACTTTTTAATTTAAAAGGACAGCCCGTTTATTCTTCACAAAAAGAGTTTACTCAATATTTTCCAAAAAGCGGTTGGGTAGAACATGATCCAGAAGAGATATGGTCTACAACAAAAAAAACTTTAAGCGACGTTGTAAAAAAAAGTAAAAAGATTAAAGGAAAAATTTTAACTATTGGAATTACAAACCAACGAGAAACCACTGTTTTGTGGAACAAAAAAACAGGAAAAGCAGTTTACAATGCAATTGTTTGGCAAGATCGTAGGCAAGAAGAATTTTGTAAGAAATTAAGAAAGCAGAACAAAGAAACACTTATCTTCAACAGAACAGGTCTTTTAATAGACTCGTATTTTTCTGCTACAAAAATTAAGTGGATATTAGACAATGTTCCGTTAGCCAAAAAGTTAATGAAGAAGAAAGAATTACTTTTCGGAACAATCGATAGCTTTTTAATTTGGAGGCTAACAAGAGGAAAAGTTCATGCAACTGATGCAACTAACGCAAGCAGAACAATGATCTATAATATTACCAACAATACGTGGGACGAAACTATCCTTAAGATCCTTAAAATTGATAAAAGTATTTTACCCATTGTTAAAGATTGTGCTGATAATTACGGATCAACACATCCCTCTATTACCGGAACACCAATCTCTATTAGTGGCGTAGTAGGTGATCAACAATCTGCTTCTATCGGTCAATGTTGTTTCGAGCCAGGATCATTAAAGAGCACATATGGTACTGGTGCTTTTGTTCTTCTAAACACTGGATCTAAAATTATTTATTCTAAAAATAGGTTGCTCACTACTATCGCGTATCGAATTAAAGGCAAAACAACTTACGCCATGGAAGGATCAATCTTTATTGCAGGAGCTGGCGTACAGTGGTTAAGAGATAAATTAAATTTTTTCAAAAAAGCATCTGAGACCGAAAATATCGTTAAATCTTTAAAAGATAATAAAGGTGTTTATTTAGTTCCTGCGTTTACTGGATTAGGAGCTCCTTATTGGGACGCAAATGCTAGAGGCGTTTTGAGTGGTCTCACGAGAGACACGGGTCCTAAAGAAATTATTAGAGCTACTATTGAGTCCGTGGCATATCAAACATATGATTTATTTGAAGCAATGAAACATGATGGGCTAAGACCAAAACTCGTTAAAGTTGATGGAGGCATGGTAATGAATAATTGGTTTTCACAATTCTTATCTGATGTAGTTGATATAAAAGTCTCAAGACCAAAAGTTCAAGAGACTACGGCTTTAGGGGCAGCTTTTATGGCTGGACTTCAAATTGGTGTTTATAAGTCTTTAAAAGATATTTCTAAAAATTGGCATTTAGATAAAAATTTTACTCCTAAAATTAAATCTAAAAAAAGAAATAATTTGGTTCAAGGTTGGTCTGAAGCAATTAAAAAAACTTTAACAAATACAATCTAAAATTGTATTAGACTTAGTTTTACCCCCATTTTCTACTGTTAATCATCTTTACATAAAGTTCATTTTGAGTTTAAATCAGCACTTAAAAACAAGTAATCGTTAAATTAACTTCAACAAAGGAAATATATGTTTAATAAATTAAAAACTATTCTTGCTGTTGCTGTTGCTTACTCACTTGTAGTTTCATCTGCATACTCAGATGCAATTACTGACTTAGCTAAAGGTGAATTTAGTCTTTCAACTATTTCTGAAAAAGAAAGAGTTAAAGAACTAAAATGGTTCAAAGATGCTGCAAAGCCGTTCAAAGGAATGTCTATTAAAGTAGTGTCCGAAGGAATACCAACTCACGTTTATGAGTCTAAAGTTCTTACAAAGGCTTTTGAGGACGTAACTGGCATTAAAGTAACACATCAAATAATAGGTGAAGGTGACGTTGTAATGGCTGTGCAAACACAAATGCAAACTAATGTTAGTATTTACGATGCATACGTTAACGATTCAGATTTAATCGGAACGCATGCGCGTATGCAACAGGCTGTTAATCTAACTGACTGGATGAAAGGTGAAGGTAAAGATGTTACTTTACCAACTTTAGATCTTGGAGATTTCATAGGACTACAATTTACTACTGGTCCAGATGGAAATCTTTATCAGTTACCAGACCAACAATTTGCTAACCTTTACTGGTTTAGAAAAGATTGGTTTGATAGACCTGAAATCAAAAAAGCATTCAAAGCTAAACACGGATATGATTTAGGTGTACCAGTTAACTGGTCTGCTTATGAAGATATCGCTGATTTCTTTTCAAATGACGTAAAGAATATTGACGGTGTTAGAATATATGGTCATATGGATTACGGTAAAAGAGCTCCTGACTTAGGTTG
>Ga0308010_1000902_pt1 | contig 17538 bp, 23 predicted proteins | sample Neamet129_FD_202368 | JGI IMG/M metagenome (GOLD analysis project Ga0308010, IMG submission 202368) | Marine microbial communities from water near the shore, Antarctic Ocean - #129 | ecosystem: Environmental > Aquatic > Marine > Unclassified | place: Southern Ocean | collected 2014-07-24 | reverse complement strand
ATTCGTTCAATCGATAAAAAGATACAGGCCAGATATTAAGGATTCAGAGGCACTAGACTTATTTCTTTCAACAAAAAGTAGAACTACTGGGCAATTTAATCAAAAAGATCTCGTTGAACTTATTACAGTTTTTTATGAAAATATTGTTGATCCTGCAAATTATACGAGTAAAGCACAATTTGATAAAGAGAGTGAGGCAGGCGTGTTTCCTTCAAGCACCACTTTTGATCAGTGGGCTATGATTAAAGCTAAAGAAAATGCTAATAATCTTATTTCAGATTCCTCTCCTGCTGACAGTTCTGGTTCTAAAATAATGATAGGTGCAGACGGTAAAAAAATAATTTAGGGGTTATAAGGTTTGGAAATACAAGTTGCTGATGGAAGAACTATTGATGTAGATACGGACGATGAAGAGGTTGCTATATCAGTAGCTTTTAAGTGGTCCAACGACAACCCCCTTCCAGAAATAGATCCCACTCAACAGGCCGCGCAGTTAGGTGAGGAGGATGTATCTACTCTTGGTGATGTTCTTAAAGCACCAGTAGCTGGTTTGGTTTCTGCTGTGTCCGGGGCTGTTTCACTTCCTGCAGAACTCATTGACTTAGTTTCTCAAGACGAGGGAGAGGAAAGCCTAGCTGAAGGTGTAAGAGATATCTTTGATACCATCACTCCCACAACCAGGACCGGAGCAGGCAAAGCAGTCAAGTTTGCTACACAGTTTATTGTCCCTGGTGGTCTTGCAGCCAGAGCAGCTAAGTTAAGAAACTTTGGGAAGACAGGTGAGATAGGAGCCTTTGGTGCGGCAGATGTCGTGGCTACCACCCCGGACGTAGAAACCTTGGGCGATTTTTTTGAGGGAGGTCCAACTCAAAGAATAGATACAGAAGATCTTGAAGCGTCTGAGCTTGCTGCAGCCAACTTAATTAACAGATTTAAGGTAGCCTCAGAAGGAACAGCGTTGCTTCTTGCTGGGCCAGCCGTGATTAAGGCCTTGGCTAAAGGCACAGGTCCAGTGCTAAACAAGATAGCAAAGAATGATTCCGTCCAGGCTGCAGCAAACAGCGTCAGAGAAAAGATACTGGACAATGTCGGCATTAAGCCTGACTTAAACGATGCTAACTTTCTCTCAAGAAATATAAGAAACTTATCTAATAAAGTTAAGAAAGGAATTTTCTTTAAAGGAGAATTTCCAGATGACGCAACACAAAAATTAAACCACATGAAAATTCATAGTATTTCTAGAGCTAACAAGTCAGTTAGGAATAACGTAGAAGAAATAAACCATGGGCTAATAGTCTTAAACAAGAATGGTTTACTCAACGATGTTGATGAGGCTAATATTTTAGATGCTATAACTGATTTTATTTATCCGATTAACAAGGGTCAGACATCTAGAGAAACTGTTAGAGCCAACGCCTCTAAAACTTTAAAAGATGCAGACGAGTTGTTTAAAAAAGTTCCCGATAAAAGAAAACTTTTGTATGGGACTAAAAGTATCTTTGGCGTAGACAAAGAACTTAGTTTGTTTAATGCTGCAGACAGAACAAGAAACGAAATTACAAATCTTTCAAGGGCTGTAAGCGATCTTTATGGGGTAAAGTCTCCGCTAAACGAAGCTCTTAAAAAAGTTATAGATGACAACGAAGCTTTCTATGGACGCACCGTTTATAGGGCGATGAAAGATCCAACCTTTGATCCTCTGCGTAAAGCCGATGGCACCATAGATCCAGCGAAGCAAACCAAATTTGATTTAGCCGTAGACAATATCTATGCAAATAATTTAGGAGGCAAGTCAGAATTTTCTATAGATGACGCTAAAGAACAACTAGGAGAGATACTTAGAAACGTAAAAACTTTTTCTAATTCAAACATGAAACCTAACGACATGTTTGACGATGAAACTCTTAAAGGTATTGCTACAGGAATATTAAAAGAGAAAAAGCTAGATAATCTTCCAGCAGTAAGAGATTTCTTGGGAGAATACTCAGGCTCTAAGAATATTATGGGAGTTGTTGGAAGAACTAAAAATGCTGATGGAACATTAAAGATAGGCAAGATCAGAGAACAAACTCTTGATGAGCAAAGAGTAGGTTTACAAAATAAAGTCTCTGAAACTGTCAGCAAAATGACCAACATGATTGAGCAAGTAAAGTTTTTTGATAACATAAAAAAACACAGTGATAATCTAACTGACGTTAATAAAAAATTTATTTTTAATGCTCCTCCTGCAAATGCTGCACTGGATGAGTTTTCTCCAATAGGAAGTGCTACAAAAAAAGAAGATCTTTTAAGGTACGGACCACTTGCTGGACAATATGTTAAGACAGAATACCTAAGAGCATTTACCGACATACCTACCTATATAAACTTTGCCAATGCTGGCAACCCGGCAAGTAGATTGTACGCAACCTTCCTTGGAATGAAGGGCATGTCACAGATAGCTAAGACTGTGTACAGTCCGATCACTCAGATAAGAAACGCCACTACCGCCGCATTGTTTGCTATTAAGAATGGCAACTTTGGCAACGGAGAAGACCTGGTTAATTCCGCAAAGGTAGTGTTCTCAAATATCAATGACAACATAGCGTTTTCAAAAGGCGGCGCTGAGTTTAAGGCAAGCGGAAATAAGATAGCAACTAAAAGCCAGATCAATGATTTTTATAATGAGATGGTAAGTAGAGGTGTGGTTAACACCAATGCAAAAGTTGGTGAGTTTGAGGATCTTTTAGGCGATGCAGTAAAGGCTGGGTACGCTCCCGGCTTTACTAAAAAAGTTTTAGCGGCGGCTCAAAATACTCAGAACAGATTTTCTGGAAAGCTTTACCAGGGGTCTGACGATATATGGAAGATATACAGTTACCAAATGGAAATGGGCAGGCTTAAAAAAGCATTCGATAATTCTTCATCTTCTTTCAATGTAAGAGTTACGGCTGGTGAAAACCTTGTTGACGATGCAGTTATGAGGGCAACGTCTGATGGGTTTGTTGATTTGAGAAAAGTTCCAGAGGGTTTTGACGTTGATGAATTTTTAAAAAGAGAATCTTCTGAGATCGTTAAAGACACTGTCCCTAATTACTCTAGGGTTCCTACATTTATTAAAGAACTTAGGCAGATGCCTTTCGGAAACTTCATTGCTTTTCCTGCAGAAATAATTAGAACAAGCGGTAACATATATGGCAGAGCGATAAGAGAACTGGCTAGTGATTCCCCAGAGATAAGGTCTATAGGGATGAGAAGGTTGATGGGAAGCCTGACCGTTGATGGTGCATTAGGTGCTGGGTTAGTAACTGCAGGTTTAACTTTGACCGGGACAAGTCGAGAACAATTAGAGGCATACAAAAGATCCTTTGCGGCTGATTACGATAGAGACTCAATACTTATTCCTGTATCTGAAAAGGATGGAAAAATTAGAGAGGTATATAACTTCTCTTACACCAACCCTTATGATTATTTTACTAGGCCAGCAAGAGCAGTTTTCAATGCAGTTAACGATGGCATTACTGCAGAAAAAGATTTAACAGATATATTTATGTCTTCTGCTTGGGAGGGAATGGTAGAAATGTTTGCGCCATTTGCTGGCGAGTCAATTGTGACAGAGAAAGCTTTTGACTTGGTTAGAAACCAGACAAGGTATGGAAGAAGTGTTTGGGGTGAAGCCGATCCTTTAGGTTTAAGAATTTCAAAAGGGTTTGCACATATGGCTGATGGCTTGACACCTGGTATCTCGCCAATTAGGTTAAGAGGAGATGTTGCAGGGCAAGATATTCAATTAGGTGACTTTACACTTGGCGCAGACATAGGAGACTTTCCTAAGGCAATAGGCTTGGCTGTTGGTCTGGACCCAGTGACCGGGGTAAATAGGAAGGGAGAAAGGATAGATGCTGCAGGAGAGTTTGCAGAAGCTTTGACCGGATTAAAATTTATCAAGCCCAAGGTTGACCTTACATTAATGTATCGAGGTTACGAAGCAAGTAGCCTGGTAAGAGAAGCATCTGGAATATTTAACAGGGTAGCAAAATCTAAAACAGGCATGAGCCCAGAAGATATTACTCAGGCATATATTGTTTCTAACGAGCAAAGGTTTAAGGCGTTAAGAGATTTGAATATGGCAATAGAAGATGCCAGAACCTTGGGTCTTTCAGATTCTGAAATAGCAATATCTTTAAAGAAAGCAAAGACTCCAAACCTAAATGAAGTGATGGCTGGAAAGTTCAAACCATTCTTTCCTTCGGAGGAAACAATAGGTTTGGCTATGCAGGCACAAGATAATAAGATGTCTAATCCGTTTGACTTCGGGGAAATGAGCAAGATTTATGGAGAGCAGTACGGTAAAAATTTATTACCCGGAAGAGCAGAAGCACAATCTGAAGCTAGAACCCGTGAGTTAAAAGAGAGGATGGATCAAGCAAGTCAACAGCTTCAAGCTTCAGCACCTCAACCTCCTGAGATACAAATTCCAGAGCCGACACAGGCTGCCCCCGCGATAAGTCCTGGCGTAGCCGCACTAAGACAGGTAGAACTAAACAAACTACTAGGAATCTAATTGATACCGCAGCGTAAGCGCAAGAGCAAGTACTATGCCAAGAAGGTTGAGTACGATGGTATTACATTCGACTCCAAACTTGAGGGGGCTCGATACAAAATCCTCAAGGGAATGCAGGACCAGGGCGAGATCTCTGAGCTTGAAGTACAGATACCCTATGAGTGCGTTGTAGAAGGCAAGAGGGTGTGCAAATACATATCCGACTTCAGGTATAGGTGCGGGGAAGATGTCCTTGTAGAGGACACCAAGGGCATTATAACGGCAGTATTTTCACTGAAGAAGAAGCTGGTCGAAGCCCTGTATCCAGGGCTTGTTATTCAGATTATCAAAGATCCAAGAGAGTTACCTAGATCGGAATATTATCCTCATCCATAACCTGTACTTTCTTAAAATCATCGAACTCCCCGTCAAAGAAGTTTCTTAACTTCTCCAGGTCAGAGATGTCGGAAAAGTTATAGTCTATCTTTGACAGCTCACGCATCTCAGGACTACTGAAGTGCTTATCCCCCAGCTTATCTGCTGTGACATTGTAGAAAGTAAAGATGCCTGAGCGGTAGGCCATGACATCATCACTGCATTCCTCTGAGATAAGATCTGCCTTGACCAGGCTGGGATTCCATAGATGGTCCCGGCATCCCTGCTTCTGCTCATCGAGGGTCAGGTCTTTATTGAATCTACTGCAGTGCCATGCAGCGTTGTCGCTTTCCATATCTGGCTTACAGGAGTGACAGTTCCTACAGTTAACTGATGGCGGCAAACGATGGCCCAAGTAAGAATCCCGGTACTGTGGCGTTTCATTCTTCAGTCGCCAATCAGTCTCGCTTAACCCGGATGGTGGCCTATCTGACGAGATGATTCTTTTCGCTTTCTCCTGAGCCTGTTCCCATATAGATGGATTGAAGTCGATGATCTCTGAATAGATCTGACTGTTGTTCTTATTAAGCACAACCGCCAGCGCCTTCTCTAACCCGAAGCAACCCATGTAACAATGTAACTGCCACTGGTAAGCGCTTGACCATCCCTGGTAATCCTCAAGCTTAACAAGTTCTCTGAACCTCTTATCGTTAGCTGACTTAGCCTCAAACACAAGCATCTCTTCAAGGTCATCCTCAAACACTCGCTTCACAAAGCCATCACAACTGCCGCCAAAGTGACCGCCCAGGTAGGACGCTCGATACTGATTGCCGTCTGAATCTACAGCAGAGATATCAAACACCTTGGTCTTTTTTATAAAGTAAACCAGTTGATCCTCGATGTGATTGCCCAGATCAAACAGCCTAAGCATCCTTCCATCAAATGATGAGGGCAAACACCAGCGGAAGTTCATCCAGATCTTTCGCTCATCAGCATCACCGATCCCGCTCATGCCAAGGTGACCCCTGAACCTATCGTTATCTTCCGCTATCCGTTTATCCATCTCTTCAAAAAGTAACGCCGATGACATTCCAGTACCTCCCTTCTTTTCTTAGGTTAACTTTCTTTATTTCAAGCAGTGCTCCGCTGTCTACCATATGGACTGCCGAATCAATGCTGTAAGGAAGCTCAAAACCTCTCGACATAATCCGCCATTTCTTTTCAGCAACCTCTCTTGGCTTACCTCGCATGGTCATCATGAGTGCGGTAGATCTAGGCCAGTAATTTTCTTCAGTCTTAAACATTATCTTCAGGTAATCGTTACCATTCTTTGAGACAGCTTTCTCAGCGCGAACAAACTCCACCACCTCTTGTCTTTCAATGATCTCAGCCTCACCCATCTCGTCCGACAGGACTTGGCCTTCACCAGCGATGGTTGTTTCAGATGCCTCTTTATCCTCCTTTAAAGGATTTATTTCTTCGGGCTCAGGCAGTGGCTTAACTAAACCGCATTCTCTACAGGTCTTATCATCTATGTCATTGACCGACAGACACTCATAACATATCCAGATCTTTTCCTGATCGACAACCTCATCATCTTTCTTGTTGCGCTCAGGTCTAGCGACATCGATGCAGCCATGACGACCCATGTTGCCACCGTAGTCCAGAAGCAGGCAGTCTTTCTTATCTTCCCAAGGACGCATACCCCTGCCGCAGATCTGCACATACAGACCAAGCGACTTGGTGGGCCTAAGCAATGCAATGCAATCAGTCCGGGGCGCATCCCAGCCCTCAGTCAGGACCGCAACATTACATAGCGCATTGATCGTGCCTCGCTCAAAGCTATTAAGGATATCTTCGCGCTCATCCATGGGAGTCTCAGCCGTGACACACGCTGCCTTAATCCCGTGATCTTTCAAGTAGAGCGCCATCTTGTTGGCATGAAGGACGCTGACACAGAAGAACACCGTGCTCTTCCTGCCTTTTAAGTATGCCTTCTCTAGCCAATCGTTGATGATTGCATAGATGGTTTCATCTACGATAGCCAATGCTTCAAGGTCCGACTCTCTGTAGTCCCCACCCTTGAACTTGACCCTCGCCTTTGAGGCATCAATGACTGCATTGTCATTCACCTTGAACGATGACAGCCTGGACAGGTAACCCTGCTTGATCAAGTCAGGAATGGTCGCCTTGTAGGCCACACCTCCGAAGAAGTGATCGTCCATACCATAGATGTAGCCTTGGCCCATCCGGTACGGTGTAGCGGTTACGCCCAGGATCTTGGGACAACCGATCTCTTCAAAGTGATCAATGATCTTTCGGTATCGAGTATTCATCTGAGGGGAAACGTGATGCGCCTCATCTATGATGATGTAATCGAAAGGGTAGGATTTCTCCAGACGTTTCTTTGAAGCCAGGGTATCTCTGCTGGCGACAACAATAGGCGCTGTGTGATTGAATTGCTTGAGGCTGGCAGCAAGTATGCCTACTGGGGCATCAGGCCACACGTTGAGTAGTTTATCGACTGCTTGGCTAATGAGTTCTTGTCTGTGAGCCAGGATGAGAAACCTTTTGCTTGGGTTTGCAAGGTAGAGGTCTTTGATTAGCATGGTAAAGACGATGGTCTTACCCGCCCCTGTCGGTAGGACAATGAGGGGATATGTTGTTTCTTCTTTAAACCAGCAGTGAGCTTTTGCTAAAGCTTTTTTCTGATAGTTTCTGAGTTCCATAGCTAGTGTAATTCTCCTTCAGGAAGGAATTCATCTTCCATTTCCTTACGCTTCTTCAACGCTTCTTTTTTGATATACCTGATGGTCCAATCAACTTGATCTGTATTGTCAGCAAAGATGTAGGCATTGCTGACTGATAAAGACATAAGCTCTTGGATTAAGGTTCCATGAGGTAACTCTTCTGTTACATGTTCATCTATCAGATCTTGCAAGTGATCATAGAACGCAATTATTTTTTCATCTTTCATTCTTATTCTCCTCCACTTGTTCTGCACAATAGTCCATTGCTTCATTCATGCTGGGGCTTATTCCTAAGCAGGGATTGCCGTTTGACTTCTGAAAAGCAAACCAGATTTTTTCTGTTGGATCGAATTTAACGGTCATCTCTGACTCCTCAAAACTCATTTGTCATCTCTTTTTTATGCTTCATTTGCACAGCCCTCGCATAGTTTGATGGCGTAGGCGAATCCATGCTTGACGTAGCTCGGATAGTCATCGTTGTATTCCACGGTCTCTTTTCTTGGAGAGCCGATAGATTTTGTTTTTTTGCGATAGAGATCGCCCTTGTTAATTTCACCCTTGCAGGTATCGCACGTTCCAGGTTGCCTACATTTTATTAGTTTCATTTCAGTTCCTTTTTTGTGAGTGGTGTACCGCCAAAGAGAAAGACCTTCTCTGCCAAGAATCTCTTTGGCGTTGGTTCAGGATCTCACCGTACCCTGTGGATTTTATCAGCAGATTACTCTTGCCAGTTGACCTGCTGCCCAGCAGGTTGATTCGCCTGTGGCGCAGGTGCTTGTGCCTGTTGTGGCGCAGCAACTGCAGGTGCAGTGTTATCAGCAAGGAACGACTTGACGTTGTTCTTCGGCGGATAACCATTTGAACCTGGCTTCGTTCCAATGTTGGCCTCGACCGGCGTGTTCATTGCCTGACTTAACGTCTGGTTGTTGAGCGGCACGTTATCCACATCAATGCCAGCAGCCCTCATGAACGCCTTGATTCTACCCATTGCCACAGTAGTGTTATTACCAGTGAGTACAAAAGTCTCAAAGATTCTCCTGTTCTGGTTGGTAGGCCCAGTGATGGTGAACTGAATATCAATACCAGCGTTGCCGCTGTTGTATACTCTGTCCTCAAACTTAAGAGCCTCGATGGTGTACTGACCATCAGGGACAGGCGAGTAATCGCCACTCGCTGATTCATCGACACCGCTTAAATCAATACCATTATCTAATATGCCCATTACTTAGCTCCTTTGGCCGCTGTAAGTTTAGTTTTCTGCGCTGGATTTAGCGCGGTTTTGTATGCATCTATAAATGCATCCCACTCAAACGGAAGTTTAGGTGGTAACTCAAGCCTGGATTTAGCATCAAACCCAGCAGAGAATTTCGTGTGAAGTGCTCGATTACCGTAGCTTACTGCACGGTTCTTCGTGCCTTCTTTCGTTACGGTAACGTCATGGTTAGCGAACAGATTGAAATCCACCCAATCTTTAATCAGGTGATTAACTTTCTTATGACACCTCATCTCCCAACGATCATAACTCTCATTGATCGGATCGTTAAAAGGCTTGACCTGAACGTGAGACAACAAGATAACGTTCATGTTTTTTTGGTTGACAAGATAGTCGAATGCACTAAGCAGCTTAACGAATTGTTCTGCCACTGCCGTGTACCCTTTGCCGTAACCCGGCGTTTCAATGGATGACCACCCTTCCTTCTCGCACACATGGGCCTCGGCCAAAATGCTTGCAGCATCTGTGGTGTCAAAGACCAGAGTACGGAAAGAGTGCTCCTCGTTTGCTAACATTTGTAAATGCCCGAAGACATCATTCCACTTCTCGCATAGATCAAACGCTTGAGTGTCGATATACTTCAGGCCATCTTCTGCCTGAATAAAGATTGCACCGTCAGCGTTTGCGCCGAAGGTGCTCTTACCAATCCCATCTACTCCCTGGATGTTTATTCGCAATGGCGGATATGATGATTCATCAGAACGAGCAGAGGTTTTTCTTACGTTTTCCAATATCGCAGACATTAGCTTTCCTCTTTTGAATTGAATTTATCAAGATCAATTTTCTTAACGGTAGGATTGCCCAGCTTAGTTGCTAAGGCGTTTGAAAAGATCTGAGCATTTTTGGGATTGAGCATTCCCCAATCTTTGTATTTGCTCATGTTAACTTTCCAAAGTCTAGTCAAGAACGGCAAAGAATCTTCATCTTTCAGCAGCAATAAAGCTGCCTCAATCTGATCTTGATCCCATTCATAATTACGCTTGACTTCGAATGTCACACCTTGAACAGTGCGCTCACCACCTTGGTTTGATAGCAGCAGGACTGATGCCTGAGCTTCTTGATGCTCCAGAACTTCCCTGGTTAATTTCTTTATCTTGCTGTCGATTGTTACTTTTTGCTTCTTTGCGACGTCCAAAGATTCTACAGCTTCTGCATAATTTTCCATTTCTTTCTCCTCTCTACAAAACTGAATCTACGCTCATTCAAAAAACTTGTCAACAAATATTATAGATTTAATTAATTGCTCTACTTGTTGCATAAACAATCACCATTTTGTATAGTCTCGGAGTACTTTTTCGTAAAGAGGAGACACAATGAATAACCTACGAGAAATCATATATATACAATGGGATATGCTCGACGATGAAATAGACCCGTGCAAAGAGTGCCGATATAGGGATGGTGTTTGTTTGGATTGTGGACAGGAGGAAGAAGAGTGAACGACAAGGTAAAGATTGATGACTATCTGATCGAGAAGAATGTCCCGATGCAGAAAAGCTTTCGATCCCGCCTGGGTAAGTGGCAGAAAGTTCTCAAAGAAATGGAAGTTGAAGATAGTTTCCTGATTGATGAGACAGAGGATTCAACTTTTAGACAGATGAATGCCATACGAACAGCGGCTACTACACTGGGTATCAAAGTAAAAGGGACAAGAGAAAGTGAACACAGTAGAAGGGTCCACCGGACAGGGTGACATGCATATTTTTCAGGCTGAATTTAGCGGCCAGGGGATAACGCATGAACAAAAAACAGATTGGCTCCACGATTGTTGGGAGCATGGCTTGCATATCATTCCCTGCGGCAGTCCATCAGAGATTGTTCCCGCCTACTTCCGCAAACGTCATCCGTTTGATGATGAGCTTGCACTCAAGGGCAAGTGGGCAAAGACACCAAGGGTTAGCTGGGCTACCTATCAGAAGATCCAGCCATCAGCCGAGGAGATCCAACGCTGGCATCAGGAATATCCCAACGCTAACTGGGCAGCCATCACCGGCATCACCTTTGTGGTCATCGATGCCGATTCAGACGAGGCTGTTGATTGGATCTCAAAAGGCGCTATCACGCAGAGCCCACTCGTTCAGCGTACCCCCAGAGGAGGAGCGCACTACTTCTATGGCATGGGTCAACAAAATGTCAAGACAGCAGCAGGTGCTAACAAGATAGATACTAGGGGCGGCGGAGGCTATGCGATGATCGCACCTTCTACCGGGTACACCATGTATTGCAATCAATCGGTGGGCCTGACCTCAATAGATGAACTCCCCTGGCTGACCGAAGAAGACATCAATGCTATCTCTTTATACAACAGCGATGGTGAGGTTGAACCATCACTACGCGATAAGCTCAATGATGATGCGGTAAAGGAAGGGGGGCGCAACGATAAGCTTGCCCGACTTGTAGGCAAGTGGATCAAGGAAGGCTGGGGGATGAGGGAGATCCAGATCAAGGCTCAGGATTGGGCGCAGACCTGTGAACCTCCGATGAACATAGTCGAGACAGCTACTACAGTTATGTCGATCTGTCAAGGTCACATCAAACGCAACCCGGATGACCTCCACGCTGGGGTGAACGAGTGGAAGACCAGTGAGTGGCAGACGCAGATCAGCGAAGACCTGAAAGAGATACAGGATCAGGAAGATCCCGTCCTGGTCGAGGCTCCCCCAGAGAAAGGACCGCTTGGCTTAGTCTCTTTCAGCGACAAGGAATGGCAGGAAGACACACTTGAGGACAGCGTCGAGCAATACTGGGGTGATGCATTCATCTTCAAGCAAAGCAGGGTACTACTATTGGGTAAGCCAAAGATTGGTAAGTCTAATTTCCTTGGGGCATTCGCCGCCGGGGCGACCACAGGCACTGACTTCATGGGGTTACCGTTCAGCAAGCCATTGAAGGTGATGTGGTTTCAGGCTGAGATCATCAAGGAATTTATGAAGGGTAGGATCGAGACATACTTCAGAAGGTTCGGCGATGATGAGGATCTGATCCGCATGGGGTACGAGAACCTCATCGTGTCAGGCAGACTAAGAAAGAATTTGATGACCGATCAGGATATCCAGGCGTTTCACGACGAGATTCAATATCACAAACCAGATATCATCATGATAGATCCTATCATTAACTTCTTCGATGGCGAGGAGAATAGCAACACAGAGATCCGTAAGTTGCTTGACAGGGTGGATAAGCTGATCGAGATGAATGATATTGCGGTCATCCTGGCGCACCACACAGGGAAAGATAGAGCCGATGACAAAAGCTTTATGTCAGCCCGTGGGGGTAGCGTGTTCGCAGGATGGTTCGACAGTGGTGTTAAACTGGCAGGAGAAAAACCTAACGTCACTTTCTATTATGAAGCGCGGAATGCGAAAGATCCCGATGAGCACTTGGCCTACTTTGATTTTCAACTGGGTGTCTGGACCGTCAGTGATCTGGGTCGCAGACCAGTGAAGCAATTGTCTGAAGAAGATGAGGTGGCGATAGCCAGCATCGTTCTCAAAGGCATGAAGGTGGACAAATACTACAAACGTAATGAGCTTGAACTGATCGCCAAGGCTCAACTGCGTAGACACAACAAGGCGAATGGTCAGAAAGCCTGCAGGAATGCAGTTAGCTATGTGCAGGGTAACTTGGGACACAAGGTGCTGACATTCAGCCTGCCCGGTCAGGCGATGTGGCACTATCTTGCGGAGAGTACCGCAGCAAAACCATGGGAGATAGAGTGATGAGCACGATGAGAGTGATGAGCACGATGAGCACGATGACGCATTTTAAAAACTGGATGGCCGGACTGATGGGCCGTGAAAAAAATCAAGAGGTCGTAGAAAACCTTCCTCAAGAATCTCAAAAGGTAAAGAAGAAGTTGAAGCAAGCGCGGGATGCGAAGGGTAGATTCCTTTGAGTGATCCAGTAAACCCAAGTCATTACAAGCAGGGTGACATTGAATGTATCGATGCAATCAAGGCAAGCATGACCCTCGCTCAGTTCCAGGGATACCTCAAGGGTAACATCATGAAGTATCTGTGGCGCTACGAGCACAAAAGCAACAAGGGTCTTGAGGATCTCAACAAGGCGCAGTGGTATATGGACAAACTAAAAATTACAGTCAGTAAGGAGAGAAACCTATGAGCGATATACCAGAGAGATCGTCGGACGATATAGAAAACCTTGGTGTCGAGATAGCGGTAACTAGGCTGCTTGACACAACGGAGCGTATAGCAAGCTCACTTGAACGTATCGTTGCGCTAATAGAAAACAGCATAGACGAACCGGACGAGTATGACGAAGAAGAAGACGGAGAGGATGAGTATGACGAAGAGGATGGTAGGTAAGTAGGTAGGTAGACTGCCCAGAGAGGGGTGAAAAAAGGAATTAAAACACGCCCTCTCAGGGCAAGATCCTAGTCAGAAGCAACAGGAAAAAAGGGATATATAAAACCTGGTGTCCCCTGGCAGACCTTGGATCATAGTAACAACAAGCATAAGCGGTGGCAAGTACAGGTGGCAAGCATGGACATAGATGAGGTGCTGGCTAGTCAGTTACAGATGGAGGTGAAGACTATGGAAAATACTTACAAGGTAAAGTTAAAGTGATTTCGAGGCAAAAGGTAGGGGCAATCGGGGCTTATTTCAAATTGCCCCATACCCCCTGTTTTGAAAATAAAGTTGAACGATATCAAGGGTTTAGGGGTAGGGGCAGTAGGGGCAGCGTTGCCCTGCCTTAACAGCGTTGCCCCCCCTTCTACAGCCCTTTAAAAATAGGTAGGGGCATAGGGGCAGTAGGGGCACTCCCTAAAGGGAGAGAACTATATATACATATTCTCTACCAACTCCTTTAGGGTGGGGGAAGAAAAAAAAAGAAAGCAAACGTCAGATTGGGAGAATGTCAGATTGGGAGAATGTAGGTGAGTGAAGTAAGACCGCAGGGTGAGAAGAAGAACCAAAACATGTTGCTAGAACCTGAGCAATTTGCAAAGCGAGGTCTGTCCAGGAGAAAGAGATTGTCGCCGAAGCAGGAGAAGTTCGTGCAACTGTTTGTTTATCATGACCTGACCAAGAAGGAGTGCGCCATACGAGCCGGGTACAAATCCCCAAGCGTGAGCGCATCAACCATGCTACATGGTGTGCAGTTCAGACATGTGCAGGATCGGATCGCGGAACTCACAGAATCCAAGCAACTTAAGTATGGGATTACTTTTGATAAGGTATCAAGAGATCTGCAGATGATTAGGGATGCAGCTTTGGAGGATGGTGCGTATGGCCCCGCAGTACAGGCAGAGATGGGCAGGGCAAAGCTGGCAGGATTGATGGTCGAGAGGAAAGAGATCAAGACAGGGACCATTGATCAGATGGATCGAGGCGAAGTCGAGGCAAGGCTAAGGAACCTGATCGAGAAGCATGAGCTGGTGAGGACAGAAACAATCGAGGTCCAGGCGGAGGACATCGAAGAGATCGAGGTTGATGAGGTTGATGAGGTTGATGAGGAGGTTGGTGAGGAGGAGGAGGGGGATGATGTTGATGTTGATGGTGAGGTTGATGAGGATGACGAAGAGGAGGAGGTTGAGGATGATGACTGATTTTGAGATTATTCATCTTCTCGCCGTGCTTGGCGGGACGATAGCAATAATCGTGCTTGGCGGAGTATTTATTATGATTCGTGACAGACAACGTGATAATGAGGATGAAGAAGATGAGTGATCGAGAAATTTTTATTATTGAGGATACTGAGACAAAGTTGATTGATGGCTATTACCTAAGAAAAAGCATGGCAGTGAAGTCTGCAGCAAGCTATGCAGAAAAAACAGGGCATCCCATGAAGGTTAAGCTAATGAAAAATATTGAGTGGATGGACAGGCAAATCACAGAAGACGGTAAGCTGCTTCATCTGGAAGATGATGTAATGATCAAGTACAGTGAGGCATACAATCAATAGAGATTAGACCTATTGAGGTGTGAGGAGGTTGAGGAGGTTGAGGATGATGAGGGCGCTATGCCCTCCACACCTCCGGCCTGAATGTATGACGCTTACGCATTCTTTTCGTCACTCTTTTCTTGCTGTCTATGGCTTGCTTTAGATAGAACATGTTGATCCGATGATGGTCAGAACAATACCGATCACCTTTCTCTTTGTTGCCCGTGCTAGTGAAGGAGTCATTGCACCATGTGCATATGTGATCCAATGGCTTGCGTGATTGGTGCAAGGTGGCTGAGTTCCACCTTAATCCACCCCGTGTTTCTTTTTTATCTTTCATTTAAAATTCTCCAGGCTTTCGCTGCAGTTTGTGGTACTACTCCGTTTCCCAACATCCTAATTCGGTCAACCCTGTCGGCACACCCATCAACCACTCGACCCACGTTGGGTTCAGACAACCAGTTGTATTTTTGGATGCGTACACCGCTCTGGCAAGTTGGTCTGTTCGATTTCTGGTTGAGCCATCGTGATTCACTGAGGTCTTCGCCATGCCGGGAGTATCTTTCCAATCTCTCGCTGACGGTGTCGGCCAAGATGTAGACTCGCTTGCGTTGGTGAGGGGCTCCGACCTCAGACGCTGAGAATATTCCCCACGTTGAGTCGTAACCATCTTCTTCCAGATCGCTGATGACAGAGGAGAGTCCAAGCGAGATGTGTCCTTCGACGTTTTCAAAGAAACATTGAACAGGTTCAATTGCGTTGATATGTTCTCTGATGTAGGGCCAGAGATGGCGGGGATCATCTTTACCCTTGCGCCTTCCCGCTGCACTGAACGGCTGGCACGGATATCCGCCAGTGATGAGGTCAACGCAGCCTCGAAAGAGATGCGCTGGGAAGGTTTTAATGTCCGTGTAAATAGGTGCGGCATCCAACTCACCCGACTCCATCTTGCTTGCCAAGTTCGCAATGGCGAAGGCTTCGATCTCCACATAAGCGAGGACTCGATGAGTGGTGCCAGTAAGGTCAAGTCCTCTTTCGATGCCACCGTATCCGCTACAAAAGCTGATGACGTTGAGGGGTCCGTTAGTTGATAGTTCTTTGGAAGTATCCACATCTATTGCCCTCCTTCTTTGTTCAGTCTGCGTTTAGCAAAAGATGCCCACACTCTGATACTGCTTGCTACTTCATCAAAGCTTTCTTGGAACGGGTACTCTTCAGCACAGTCTGCATCTTCACCGTTTTTGTTCCGGATGCATTCGGTCAAGACGTTGGCTGCATCAGCGAAGTCTTTGTACGCTTTCTTCATTAGGTCAACGTCATCCTGACCATAAATAGGAATCCCATCATCTAATTCTGACATATCATTTTCCTTTTTTAGTTTATGGTTAACCATAGTTTTAGTTGCGTAGTCTCATCAAGCTCATTCATTAAGATGTAATCAAAATGTTTTCCTATACCCTTGAGGACTTTCTTTGCGTTGGCTAAATGAATGTCAGTGGGTCGCTTGTTAGTGCTGTAAAGAAACCCACCGCTATCATTAGCCTCAGTGTCAATGATGTGTATCCGATTGCGTATCGCCTTAGACATATCCTTCATGGTGAGTTGCTCATTGACCAACGCGCCAACAAGGATGTCGAGGTAGGCAAAGTCAACTTCATCCCATGTTGGGGTGTCTATTACCCGCTCACGTATCTCTTCGTGATCATCCCAGCGTTCCCAGCATTCTGACTGACAGTATAACTTTGCAATGATGATCAGCTTACGAAAACGATCTGTCTCTACGTTGGCAGTAGCGGTGGATACTTTTTTCTTAGACCGGTGGTAGTAGTTGTCACCACCCTTGCCATCATTCTCTACACGTAGAATCTTTACGCCATCTACACATATCTGCGCGCTGAAATCATGCGTGTCATTTGAACTGCTTTTGTTGTGAATCAGTGAACGTATCTCTATGCCTTCGGCTTGCTCAGAGGCGAGGTGCGTGTTGTGGATTGAATTTTTTATCCATTTCTTATGCGTATTCATCACGCTTGCTCCCCGCTGTAGATTTCTAGGGCTTGATCAAACGCAAGGCTGTTGAGGATGATGGCATCGGGGTTTTCTTCTCGCACCATGTCTATCAAGTTTTGATCGGCGGGCTTTTTTTGCCCGTAACCTGTTTGATATATCCCGTCTTCAGTAATGAAAAGCACTTTTTTCTTGAGCGATTTCTTTAACTCTTTAGCGGTCAGCTTCTTATTAATGATGTCCCCGATTAAGATTTCAAAGGTAACGGCACAGTTGTCTTCACCTCCGAACTCGCTACCCCATTTGGGGAGGGTATCGCAATGGGTTTCAACCTTTGCCATCACCACATCAAACTCTGCCCGTGCTTGCTTCGCGTCTTTGCCTTCCGTATATAGTGGGGTGTAATCATCAGCGCCACCATGCCCATAATTCGATGCATAGAAGGCGCGCTTGCCATCTACATATACCGTTGCCTCATAGCAATGTGTTTCGTGTGATGCGAATTCTGAATGCTTAAAGCTCTTGAGTTCTATCTTCATTGTCTTGCTCCCTTTTTTAAAGGCGTTATTGCCTTTGCGTTAAACAGTATAGTTTATAAATGAATAAAATAAAACATAAAAAATAACATGTATTTGTGTGGGTTAATCCCTCCCGCCCCCACAGACGGGGGCTGTAGGGGTTTTTTTTTGTAGTACTTGCGGCCTTTA
>Ga0308010_1000898_pt1 | contig 17592 bp, 23 predicted proteins | sample Neamet129_FD_202368 | JGI IMG/M metagenome (GOLD analysis project Ga0308010, IMG submission 202368) | Marine microbial communities from water near the shore, Antarctic Ocean - #129 | ecosystem: Environmental > Aquatic > Marine > Unclassified | place: Southern Ocean | collected 2014-07-24 | reverse complement strand
TGGGCCGCTGCTTAAGGCAGATTAAGACAGTTTTTGCGCCGCCAAGGGTTTGGGCCCTGCAAAATACTGCCAATTGCAGGCTACGCTGGAATTAACTAAGCGCTATCTTGAGGAAGAGCTACAACAGAATCCTATCTTCACTAAGCCGAAACAAGTGGAAGACTATCTGGCGGTGCAGATGAAAGCCTATCAAAGAGAGGTCTTCAGTGTCTTATTGCTAGATACTCGTCACCAACTGCTTGGTTACCATGAGCTTTTTCACGGGACTATAGATACGGCTTCTGTGCATCCTCGTGAAGTGGTGAGGTTAGCGTTACAGAAGAACGCAGCCGCTATAATAGTTGCCCATAACCACCCGTCTGGCTGCGCTGATCCCAGTCAGTCTGACATTGCAATCACGCAACGTTTAAAGGCCGCGCTTGAATTGGTTGATATTCGATTACTGGATCACTTTATTATTGGTCAAGGAGATATAACTTCTTTAGCTGATCTGGGGAAAATTTAATTTCAAGTTAACGATAAATATGAGGCTAAATCGACTGATTACAATGTTTTCATTTGATTAGGAGTTGTCTTTCTGGTATAAAACGCGCCTCTTTAAGAGACCGCCCAAAAACTAGGCGGCAATTTTTAGGAATACTTTCTTCAAAAGGAGTTTTCCTTAGACAATAATCGAAATCAGAGGCAGGATAAATGTCCAGAGTATGTCAAGTCACAGGCAAGCGCCCAATGGCTGGAAATAATGTATCTCATGCGAAAAATAGAACACGTCGTCGTTTTGAGCCGAACCTTCATACTCACCGTTTTTGGGTTGAGGCAGAGAAGCGCTTTGTAAAGCTGCGCGTCTCTACTAAGGGGATGCGCATTATCGATAAAAATAGCATTGAAACCGTTTTGTCCGAGCTTCGTGCTCGTGGCGAAAAAGTCTAAGGAGGTTACTGATGGCTAAATCAGCTCGAGAAAAAATTCGGTTAGTATCCAGTGCAGGTACTGGGCACTTTTATACTACCGACAAGAACAAGCGCAATATGCCTGAGAAGATGGAGATCAAAAAGTACGATCCCACTATTCAAAAGCACGTGATTTATAAAGAAGCTAAAATTAAGTAGTACTCTTGGTATAGCAACAGCTATTCTTAGTGTAATAAAAAGATCCTGCCTCTTGGCGGGATTTTTTTTGTCGATTAGTTTTACAGATAGGCGTGAAAGGGGGGGGCATAAAAAAACCCCAAACATCGCTGTTTGAGGTTTTTTTAAAATCTTCTTACGGCTATCTATCGACAGCGGCAGGAATTAATCGGCAACTACGTTCTCAGCTTGAGCGCCTTTTTGGCCTTGAGTAACTTCCATCGTTACTGCCTGACCTTCTTTCAATGACTTAAATCCATCAGCTTGAATTGCGCTGTGGTGAACAAATACGTCACCGCCGCCTTCTTGTTCAATGAATCCAAAACCCTTACTGTCGTTAAACCACTTAACAGTGCCAGAAACTCGATCCGACATAACTAACCTCACTTATAATATATATACCGTTTACGGCGTTTAAAATGTATCCAGCCTCATCACGGGGCTAGCCAATACCTTCTAATCAAATAAACTACTTTGACTCGAAGACGTTTCGAGACCCAGCGCCAAATGGCAAAATTAAGATCTTCGAGCTCCGCAGTGTATTGCTTTTTTCGCAGTTTGGCTAATTTTGTTTAAATTTAGGGCAAAAAAACACATTTTTAGGGGTATTTTCTCGTAATACAGATGTATTTAGGCCCTAAAACACAGGAATTTTCGTTTTCCTCGCTGTTAACTGCTGTAAGAGGCATTGCTAAATTTGTCGCTAATTTTGCTAAAAACAGCTCAAAAAAGGCGTTGTCTCAAAGGTAGGGTCATTAGGAGAGTAGGCTTATGTTACCATTGGGACGGTTTGATCTTTTGCTATATTTAGGACTTTACAATGTTTTCAGATAACGAAAATGACAGGAATAACGCTTCGATTATCCCGGACCAATCTAAAAACAAGAACCTAACGCTTTTAGTTTATTTACTACAAGCCCTTGGATTTTTGACGGGCGGGCTAACGGCTATTGCGGCGTTGGTCATAAACTATATTAAGAGGGATGAAGTGAGCGACAGTTGGTTGGAGGGGCACTTTCGCTGGCAGGTAAACACTTTTTGGTATGGCTTGTTGTGGACTATTTTAGCGTGGCTGTCTTGGCTAATATTACTTGGCTGGCTCAGTGCGGCAGTGGTCACTATTTGGTTGATATACCGTATTGTTAAGGGCGCAATCCACCTAAATGACGATAAACCAATAATCTTTTAACTGATCGTTCAAGCTTAGATAAAGCTTTAGATATCTTGGTCTGAGACCCTAGAACTAGGAATCCATATGGGAAATTACCATCATATTGTTAACGGACGGGCAAGCGATTTACCCTTAGGTAAAGTAGTTTGCGTGGGCCGAAACTATGCGGCTCACGCTAAAGAGCTAAATAATCCGGTCCCTACCGAGCCGGTATTATTTATCAAGCCAAGCACGTCTTTGGTAAAACTTGAAGAGCCCTTAGCGATACCCTCTCATCTCGGCGAATGCCACTTCGAAGCGGAAATGAGTATTCTTATTGGCCAGTCCCTCAGTAATTGCAATCACGAGCAAGCCTCTGAGGCGATCGCGGGAATTGGCCTTGCGCTAGATCTAACTCTTCGAGAGCTACAACAGGAGCTTAAAGAGAAAGGATTGCCTTGGGAAAAGGCCAAATCTTTTGATGGTTCCTGCCCAGTTTCGGGCTTTGTGCCGATCAGTCAGGGCACCAATTTACAAGATCAGCAGATTCTTTTGCTGCAGAATCAGCAGATAAAGCAAAACGGCAATACAGAGGATATGATTACGTCTGTCTTAGCCTTACTGTCTTACATCAGCCAGTTTTTTACATTGTTACCGGGTGATATAGTATTGACTGGAACGCCTGCTGGGGTTGGGCCGCTAAAGCCTGGAGATCAATTAAGCCTAAGCCTATCGGATAGTATTCACTGTATTACTGAAGTCGGTTCTTCCGCTGGATAAGTTTATGAGTATTGCAAAAGGTATTTACAAACACTACAAAGGGAATCTCTATCAGGTTATAGAAGTAGCCACTCATAGTGAGACCCAAGAGGAGCTTGTCGTTTATAGAACGCTTTACGGTGATTACAGTATGTGGGTAAGGCCCTTGGGTATGTTTCAAGAATTGGTGTCTTTTGAGGGTGAGCAGGTGCCGCGCTTTAGATTTATTGAGCCCAGCGACTAATGTTGATTATTTCTGGTAATGTTTCAATTTCTGAGTCAGAACTGGATTTTTCAGCTATTCGCGCTCAGGGGCCAGGCGGGCAAAACGTTAATAAGGTGTCCTCGGCTATTCATTTGCGTTTTGACATTAATCAATCTTCACTCCCTGAGTTTTACAAACAAAGACTGCTTCACTTAAGTGACCATAGAATTTCAAAAGATGGCATTGTCATTATTAAGTCTCAACAATATCGGAGTCAGGACAAAAATCGTATTGAGGCTATCCATCGGCTGAAACAATTGATTCAATCTGCTGGGGTTACAGCTAAGGCAAGAAGGCCGACCAAGCCGACACGAGGTTCGCAAGTCAGGCGAATGGATAAAAAGACTCAGCATGGTAAAAAGAAGACCATGCGCGTAAAACCTAACCTGGATTAGACGCTATGAGCGAACTAAATAGCCATCCATTTGATGCGCTAACACCCGATGTACTAATCGATGCTGTTGAGAGCCAAGGCTTTATCTGTGATGGCCGGTTTTTGGCGTTAAATAGCTATGAAAATCGTGTCTATCAGATCGGTATTGAAGAAAAAACGCCTATGATTGTGAAGTTTTATCGTCCCGAGCGTTGGACCGATGAGCAAATTAGCGAAGAGCATCAATATTGCTTTGAGCTTAAAGAGCAAGAGTTGCCGGTAGTCTGTCCGTGGATCAATAGTGAGAAAAACAGTATTAGTCATTATGCTGGGTTCCGGTTCGCACTGTATGAGCGCAGGGGGGGCCATGCGCCAGAGTTAGATAACCTAGACAATCTATTTATTTTAGGCCGATTATTGGGCCGTTTCCATGGGGTTGGAGCTACTAAGAAATTTGCGCACAGGCCAACCTTAAATGCCAAAAATTTTGGTTGGGATTCCTACCGGCTTATTAGCAAAGATTTCATGCCAAAAGAGTTAAGCCCTGCTTATGATTCTTTAGCGCTGGATGTGCTTAAAGCTATTGACCGTATTTTAGCTGACTATGGTGAGGTTACTAATATCCGTGTTCATGGTGATTGCCATTCAGGCAATATATTGTGGCGTGATGACTACCCGCATTTTGTCGATTTTGACGACGCACGAATGGCGCCCGCCATCCAAGATTTATGGATGCTATTATCGGGCGATCGACAGGAACAGACAGCGCAAATGACTGAAATTATAGAAGGTTACAATGAGTTTTATGACTTTGATTATAGGGAGTTGCGATTGATCGAAGTATTTCGTACGTTAAGAATCATGCATCACAGCGCCTGGATTGCCAGGCGCTGGTCAGATCCTGCGTTTCCACGGGCATTTTCTTGGTTTGATTCCCCTCGCTATTGGAGCGACCATATTCTTATGCTTCGTGAGCAGCTAGCGCTGCTTAATGAGCCACCACTTGAAATTCGGCTCTAGGCCCCTACCAGCTATAGTTCACACCAAGATTCAATTTGCGGTCGATTTTTTCAACGCCTTCAACGGGTTGGTTGTCGTAAGTCCATTCTAGAGAGATCTTAGTAAATAAATTGTTGATCAAAGGAAAGTCGAATCCGACATCAGCTGAGAACTGCCTATTGTCAGTGTCCTCAATGGCCACTAACAGTTGGTGAGAGTGAGAAAGCCCCACCTGTTTGAATAATAGTTTGCGGTAGTCACTAGACCAACTTAAGGTCATTCTATCGTCCTTTGTTCCATCAACAAATTCTTCACTAATCCATACTAGACCAGCTTCTGCCAAAAGAGCGCTATCATCATTATCCCAAAATTGATTGCCGAGGTTGCTACCTAAAGTATAGGAATTATCGATTGCTCGGTTGTCATTGGCGCCAAAAGATCCTTGATTACTCCAGAACCAACGATCCTTGAAGAACCAGTCCACTGAGTGACTTAGCTGATATTCAACATTAGCTTGGTTATCGTCGGCGCTTTTACTTTCATAACCGAGGGCTGAGCGATGGCGGAGAACGCCACTGAGCCAGCTCATATCTGCTTCTATACCCCACTCATTGCGCTCATCATTGCCGCTGGACATATTACCGAAAGCAGCCGTACTACCAGAAAAGGATTCACCAAAAAAACTCATAGTATTTGCAGGAGTCTCTTCTTTAGAGCTAGATTGGGTAACTTCCATCGAGGTCTTAGGTGAGGGCGCACCATTGACGGAGCGCACCTGATCCAAGGCAATACTTAAATTGCCGAAGTTATCGGAATTCCAAATAATATGAGAGTCTGTTTCTTCTATTTTTGAACCTTGCAGAATATCGCCATTCAGTAAAATAATTTCGTCTGCTGAGGCTGCTGAGAAGATAATAATGAGTAAAGAGGATAAGAATAATTTGATATGGGACATGACTGTATAATTCCTTATAAAACTGCAGCAAAACTCCTGTCTTGCTATCATTGAAGAGATGAAAGTGTAGCAATATTGTTAAAGTTGGCCTCAATATAACAGAAATTATTGCGTCTCTTGAGGGCTGGAATAATAAACTATAAGCTAAATTAAAAATACCATAGTTTTAAATCGACGAGCGTTATTTATAGGATAAATTTAAGGGCTAACTATGAGTGAGTTACCAGTAGAATTAAAATATGCGCCAAGCCATGAATGGGCGCGGTTAGACAGTGACGGCACAGTGGTAATAGGTATTACCGATCACGCGCAGGAGGCTCTAGGTGATGTAATTTACGTTGAGCTCCCTGAGGTTGGTGCCGAGATTGATGCAGGGGCAGAAATTGCTGTTGTCGAATCGGTCAAAGCGGCCTCCGATATTTACTCACCGGTTAGTGGGAAAGTCGTTGAGGTTAATCAGGCACTAGAAGATGAACCGGACAAAGTGAATGAGTCTCCCTATGCAGACGGTTGGTTTGTTCGGATAAAGTTATCTAATCCTGACGAGCTTAACGATATGATGGATGTTAATAGCTATCATATGGCTATAGAAGGCGAGTAGGCATCTAGTTTTAGTATTAATCAACGCAGTTATCTCTCAACATGGCGTTGGAATTTTTTAGGTGCCTACTAATTTAGTTTCGCAGTGAGATTATTTTCCAGTGCCGGCGCAGTGCTTCTTCACGCAGTGTATCGTCCGGATCTACGGCAATAGGACGCTCTACTTTTAATAGTAATGGCAGGTCGTTAATTGAGTCGCTATAAAAATAGCTTCCATCCAAGACTTCATCATTTTCTTTTAGCCAACTAATTAATCGCTCGACCTTACCGTCTTGATAGGTTGGAGTGCCGACAACTTTTCCGGTAAAAAAACCATCTATTATTTCGGGATCTGTCGCTAAAAGCTCGTCTATGCCGAGTGACTTGACGATAGGTTCGACAATAAAATGATTGGTAGAGGTGATAACCAACAGGCGATCTCCAGCTAAACGATGTTGCTCTATTAGAAGCGCGGCTTTGGGTAGCTTTAAAGGCTCTATCATCTCTACCATAAACTGGCGATGCAGTTTGTCGAGCTTATTTTCGGATAAACCGACCAGAGCTTTGAGTGAAAACTCAAGATATTTACATATGTCTAAGCAGCCATTTTCATAGTCAATGTAGAATTTGTCGTTCATGGCTTTGTAATGGTCTTGATCAACCAGATTATGGGTGACTAAAAATTCACCCCAGCTGTGGTCACTATCGCCAGCAATCAGGGTGTTGTCTAAATCAAAGATTGCAAGAGCCATTAAATAAACCAGAGTTATGAGAATAGCTGAAAGGATAGCGACCAACCAGCGCCGGCTCAAGAGAAAATTGCCGATACCTCAATACTATGGAACAATGGAAAGGCTAATCATTCCCCATCGCAGGTACAAAAATAGTGGTTGATAAAGACGGTTTTCGCTCTAATATTGGAATTGTTATCAGTGATGGCAAAGGTAAGGTATTTCTCGCAAAAAGAGTGGGCCAGCAATCTTGGCAGTTTCCTCAGGGAGGCATCGATAAGGGTGAATCTGTAGAGCAAGCCTTATATCGTGAGTTATATGAGGAAGTAGGTTTAGAGTCCTCAGATGTTAAAATTATTCAGCGTACAAAGCGGTGGTTACAATACCGCATCCCCGAAGCTATGCAGCGTAAGCACTCAAAACCACTTTGTATCGGCCAGAAGCAGAAGTGGTTCTTCCTGCAGATGATAGGAGATCCTGCAAAAGTTCGCTTTGACACATCTGGGACACCTGAGTTTGACGACTGGGAATGGGTCAACTATTGGTACCCGATTAACGCTGTGATTTCTTTTAAGCGCAATGTTTATCGCAATGCGCTACAGGAGTTTTCTCAGCCCAATATGCGCTTTCAGCAATTAAGAGGCGCCTAGTCATGTTGGCATCTCTCCGCGCCATTGTTCAGGAGGTTAATAGTGCTCGTAGCCTACCTGAAGTACTCACGATTATTGTTACAGAAGTGCGTGCAGCGATGCAGGCGGGAGTCTGTTCTGTCTATCTGTTTGATGAGACTGACCAGCGTTATGTGTTGATGGCCACTGAGGGCCTTCGCCAAGAGTCGATCGGAAAGGTCCGCTTAGGAATGAGAGAGGGCCTTGTTGGGCTGGTCGCGGCAAAACAAGAGCCTTTAAATCTTGAGGATGCTGATCAACACCCTAACTTTGCCTATTTTGAAGAAACGGGCGAATCACCGTTTCATTCATTTTTAGGTGTCCCTATCATTCATCATCGCAAGGTGCTGGGGGTGCTGGTATTACAGCAAGAAACACAGCGGCGGTTTGCTTCTGAGGAAGAGGCCTTTGTGGTGACGGTTTGCGCGCAGCTTTCCGGTGCTATTGCGCACGCTGAGGCGACGGGCGCTTTGCGTCAACTGGCCTCGGCAGGACGAGGGAAAAGCCGTGAAGCCATATTTCAAGGCATAGCAAGCTCGCCCGGCGTTGGGATTGGTCGTGTAGTTCTGGTTTCCTCCAGCACTGACCTTTCAGCGGTACCAGAGCGATTTTCTAGGGACCCCCATGAAGAAATAAAAATATTTCTTCAGGCCTTAAAGGCAACTAAGAGAGATATGCGTAATTTAGGCGATGGCTTGGCAAGTAAATTGAGTGAGGAGGAATTCGCGCTTTTTGAGGTTTATATTCGCATGCTGGATGACCGTTCTTTAGTGAGCGAGGTGAAGGACGCCATTAAAGAGGGGAGAGCTGCAACCAGTGCGTGGAGTTCTGTCATCCTCAAACATGTGCGCACGTTCAAAAAAATGGATGACCCGTACCTGCGAGAACGCGCGGCGGACGTGAATGATCTTGGCATGCGAGTCCTCGGTTATCTTCAAGCAAAGGACACCGAGCAGTCAGCTCTTCCGAGGCGCATTGTCTTGGTGGGAGAGGATCTCTCTGCTACAGCGCTTGCTGACATACCGGTAAGTCGGTTGGTGGGGATCATCTCACTAAAGGGGTCAAGCAATTCACATATGGCGATCGTTGGGCGAGCCCTTGGGATTCCTACGGTAATGGGAGCAATTAACTTACCGTGGGCGGAATTTGAGGGGCAAGAATTAATTGTTGATGGGTCGACTGGAGATGTCATCAGTCGAGCGACGCGTGCCATGCGGCGGAATTACGTGCAGCGGCAGAGAGAAGAGAGGCAGTTTAATAAGGATCTTGAGAAGCTTAGAGATATCCCTTGTCACACGCCGGATGGAGTGCGGTTTTCTCTGTGGGTAAATACTGGATTGCGACAAGATACCTTGCAGTCCTTAAAAAGTGGTGCTGAAGCGGTGGGTCTATTTCGTACCGAAATTCCATTTTTAATGCGCTCCAGTTTTCCTACCGAGGATGAGCAGATAGAAATCTATCGAGAGCAGCTTGTCGCTTTTTCTCCACGGCCAGTCACTATGCGTACACTAGATATTGGTGGTGATAAAGATTTGCCGTATTTTCCTATAGAGGAAGAAAACCCTTTTTTAGGATGGAGGGGGATTCGCATATCGCTTGACCACCCAGAGATTTTTTTGGTGCAAATTCGAGCCATGTTGCGCGCTAGTGTGGGTATTAACAACCTACGCATTATGTTGCCAATGATTAGTAATATTCCAGAACTAGAGAGAGCGCTCCAGTTGATTGACCGTGCTTATCGAGAATTGACCGAGGAGGAAGGCTACAGTATTAAACGTCCTCTAATGGGAGCTATGATAGAGGTGCCAGCCGCAGTTTATCAGGTAAAGGAAATTGGTCGTCGGGTCGACTTCTTGTCGGTGGGGACTAATGATCTCACACAGTATTTGCTAGCTGTCGATCGAAATAATCCTAGAGTAGCTGATCTTTATCATACCCTGCATCCAAGTGTGTTGAGGGCGTTAAAGTCAATTTTTGAACAGGCATCTTCGGTAAAGTGCCAGCTCAGCATTTGTGGAGAGATGGCCGGAGACCCCTTAAGTGTTGCAGTCCTTTTAGGACTCGGGTATGAGACATTTTCAATGAGTGCCAGCAGTCTATTGCGTGTTAAATCGATGCTATTAAATGTAACTCGTAAAGACGCGCAAATTTTAGCGCGCCGGGCATTAAAAATGCCTGATTCTCAAACGATTTATGACTTCATGTCTGAATCATTAAATCAACCGGAAGTGTCTAAGCTCCTTAGAACGACGCCTAAGCGGTATACGAAGCATCGAAACTAATTATCTAAGATTCTAAAGTTAAACTGATTGAAGTCCCTTCTCTGCCCTGCGTCAAAGCATTGCTCTGCTGTATGAACCTCTCCATTACTGGATACTATAATCGCGGTTGCGGCCCTCGTCCCATAACCCTCAGCAACAATAAAGGGAGAGGACAGTAAGCTTTCCCATTCTGCTGGCACGCCAGTGTTAGGGAGTAGATGTGGAGCATAGGTTTTTTGCAAAGACAGCGTCTCAAGTAATACGGGTAAGGCGTCGATGTCTATTTTTCGATCTACTATTGTTTGGGATAACTGTTCGCGAGCATGCTCAACTTTGGGCCAGGGACTGTCTAGCGCGTGGTTACTGAGGGCATAGACTCCGGGCTCTAAGATAACTCTCGGGTCACCTTGGTTGTTTAGATAGAGCAAGGATACGCCATCATAGATCAGTAGATTAAAGCCATCATAATCTGATAGCTGAGCCGCGATTGAGTCGGCCCACTGATGAACATCATCACTCGAAGATAAAAAGTCAGTTACCAGTTTGCCTCGAGAGAGGGTTTTTGCCTGAGAAATAGTGTTGCCATGAAGGTCGCGAAAGTTAGTCACCGCTGCGAACCGGCCATTGCGTTTTAGTCCCAACCAGGTACCGCCAGCTTGTTGGTCTCTGCCGGCTAAAATCTGACTATCAGTCCACCAATGCATAGGCAATGTTGGGCGTTCATAGAATTCGTCGCGATTAGAAATGACGATGAGAGGGGCATCGGGGTGGCAATTAAAAGCAAAGGCAAGTAAACACATAAGCGGAGTATAACTATTTCTGCTTTTGTCCGTCATCCTTCTTGGCAGTAATGATCATAAACCGCTATGATCAGCGCAACAGTATTTTTGGAGCACTCTTCCCTGATGTTAACCTATCCATCCATTGATCCAGTGGTTTTATCAATTGGCCCATTGCAAGTGCATTGGTACGGCGTGATGTATCTTTTGGGCTTTATTGTGGCGTGGCGCTTGGCACTCCGTAACAGTCAGAGACCTTGGTCCCCTATCAAAAAAAATCAGGTGGAAGACTTAATTGTCTATGGAGCCTGGGGCGTTATTTTAGGCGGTCGCCTCGGCTACATGTTTTTTTACGGTGCCGACAAATGGTTGGCTGACCCAGCGATGTTGATCCGTATATGGGAAGGGGGGATGTCCTTTCATGGTGGTTTAATTGGGGTTGCAATAGCTATCTTGATTTATAGCCGCAAGTATCAAATTCCGTTTCTTGGTTTGACTGATTTTGTAACACCACTTGTCCCTACAGGATTGCTATTCGGACGATTGGGAAACTTTATTGGGCAAGAACTTTATGGAAGGCCTACTGACATGCCTTGGGCAATGGTTTTTCCAGCTGACCCAGAGCAACTTGCTCGGCACCCCTCGCAACTTTATGAAGCCGCCCTAGAAGGGCTAGTTATGTTCCTTATCATTAATTGGTTTGCTCGCAAACCGAGGCTTTACGGCCATGTAACCGGGTTATTTTTGATTCTCTACGGAATTTTTCGGTTTACAGTAGAATTTGTACGACAGCCAGATGCGCAGTTTGTGGGCCAATCAGCGCTTGTAGAGTCTTTTAGTTGGATGACGCGCGGGCAGACACTGTGTATTCCTATGATAATTCTAGGCTTGTGGTTTATGCGCAAAAGCTTTCAGCGCTTACTTGATAATTCGGTTAGTTCTTCATGAAGCAATATTTAGACTTAATTCGACATATTCGCGATCATGGCGTTAAAAAAGAAGATCGCACGGGAACTGGCACAGTGAGCATTTTTGGCCATCAGTTGCGGTTTGATTTAGCAGCGGGATTTCCCTTAGTTACTAGTAAGAAAGTTCATCTAAAATCAATAATCCATGAATTGCTGTGGTTTATCCGCGGTGACACTAATATCCGTTATTTGGTGAAGAATGGAGTTGGCATTTGGAACGACTGGCCCTATCAAAGCTGGCTGCGGGAGACAGGTCAAGATAAGACCTTGGCTATGTACTCGCCTGAATGGACTGCGCAAAAGAAGTCGTTCATAGAGCGGATTAAGGTGGATGTCGATTTCGCTGATGAGTACGGAGACCTTGGTCCTGTCTACGGTAAGCAATGGCGCGATTTTGGCGGAGTTGATCAGTTGGCTCAATTAATTAACGACATCAATACTAATCCGGACTCTCGGCGTCTCATTGTTTCTGCTTGGAACCCTCAAGATATTCCAGTGATGGTGAAATCTGGGCTACCACCCTGCCACAGCTTATTTCAGTTTTATGTGGTTGAGGGGCGGCTAAGTTGTCAGCTCTATCAACGCAGTGCCGACGTGTTTCTCGGGGTGCCCTTTAACATTGCATCATACGCCATACTTACACTGATGATAGCCCAAGTGACGGGGCTAGAGCCCGGCGACTTTGTCCATACTTTTGGAGATGCTCATCTCTATCTCAACCATATGGATCAGGTTAATGAGCAGCTGTCCCGAACCACCTTTCCATTACCGACTCTTAAGATCAATCCGGCGGTGAACAACCTGTTTGATTTTGTGTTCGAGGATTTCGAATTACAGGACTATCAATCTCATGACCCTATCTCAGCACCGGTTGCGGTCTAAGCAATGAAGCTATCATTAATAGTCGCAATGAGCCGCAATGGGGTTATTGGTTTGGATAATCGATTGCCTTGGCATTTATCCGAGGACCTTAAGTATTTTAAATCGGTAACAATGGGGAAACCTATTATTATGGGTCGAAAAACATTCGACTCTATCGGTCGCCCGCTGCCAGGCCGCTGCAATATTGTTATTACACGTAATTCAAGTTGGACCGAACCCGGTGTTAAGGTCGCCCAGACCATAGATCAAGCGATACTTTTAGGGCAGCAGGCCTGTCAGGAGAGTGAGGGCGATGAGGTGATGGTGATCGGAGGAGAACAAATTTATCGTGCAACTGTAGCTTCAGCAGATCGCATCTACCTTACTGAGGTTGATGCTGACATTAAGGGAGATGCATTTTTTCCTGAATTTAATAGAAATGCATGGAATCAAGTGAAAGTTCAGCACCCTGAGCGAACGGACAATCCGTCTTATCGCTTTTTGGTATTAGACCGCATTTAAGTTTCGGTGGTTTCATTGAGCTGAAGATGTTACTTTAGGTAACAAAATAGAAGCTTCTTGCTTTAAACTCAGCGTTTTCGAAACAGCCAAATTGATTCTTTAAGATGAGACTGTTACAAAGGTGCGCTGAGGAAAAAGTAAGGTTTCTCTTCGAACGATTGTGCTGAACTTAAGCGCTATTTAGAACACTAATCTGGTAGACCCAAATTGAGGGAACTATGAATAAGCAACCACTAAAAGCATTGGCACTTGTCGCTGCGCTAATCTGTGGTCTGACTGCAAGTGCAGTTCAGGCAGCTGAGGTAAACGACGTGTTAAAAGCTGGAGCCGTTAAGGTTAAAACAGCCAAAACATCGCAGACCAAAGTTGATCGTATTGCTGATCAAACTGATGGACTTCTGCAAGAATTCAAACAGGTCAACAAACAAATCGAATCGCTGAGGGTTTATAACTCTCAACTGGATCGTCAGATTATTAGCCAGAAGACGATGATGGCTGAACTTCAAGAATCGATAAAGAATGCGACTGTCATTGAGCGAGGGATTTCTCCGCTAATGGCCAGCATGCTGGATGGGTTGGGAGATTTCATCGACTTGGATATGCCGTTTAAAATAGAGGCGCGTAGCAACGCGATCGCTGATTTGAACATAAATCTTGATAGCGCCAAGTTTTCTGCGGCCGAGAAATTCCGTCAGATTTTGGAGGTCTATGATATTGAGTCAGCGTACAGCCTTTCTTTAGAATCTTACCGGGATATGGTTGATATCAATTCTGATGGCTCAGAAGTAGAAGTAGAAATGCTTCGTATTGGACGAGTTGCTCTAATGTATCAAACTAAAGACAAATCTCAGACAGGTGCATGGAACAAGGCTACAGGTTCTTGGGAAACGTTAGGTGGTGAGTATCGTCGAGCGGTCACCGATGGTATTAAAATTGCAAAGAAAATTTTGCCTCAGGATGTTATGCAAATGCCAATTACAGCACCGGAGACAGCACAATGAAAATGAAATTTATTAAAGTTATCATGGCCTTTGCTGCCGCTACTGCCTTTACTATGCCTGCTGTGGGGCAAGACGCAAAAACCTTAGACGAGCTATTAATGATGATTGAGGATTCCTCAATTTCAGAAACAGCCGATTACCGACAGCGCGAAGCAGCGTTTAAAAGTGATCAACGCAAGCAAGCGCAGTTATTGAAGAAAGCGCAAAATGATAAGGCGTTCGAAGAGCGTCGATCAGATCGTCTGGAGCAGAATATCCGCGATAATGACGCACTTATAATCACCTTGCGTGAGCAGCGTGACAAGCGCCTTGGTTCGTTAAAAGAGCTATTTGGCCATTTAACCGGCGCTGCTGGTGATATCCGCGCCAATCTTAATCAGTCAATTGTTAGTGCTCAGATCCCTGGTCGTACTGATTTCTTGGATGATTTGATTGATAAAATGAGCAGTGATACTCGCTTGCCCTCCATCGAAGACATTGAAAAGCTTTGGTATGAGCAGCAGCGAGAGATGGTTGAAAGCTCACGAGTCGTTAAATTTAATCGTTCCGTATTGCTGACTAATGGTGAGCAAGCCGAAATGGAAGTCGTTCGAGTGGGTACTTACAATTTAGTCTCAGACGGTATGTATCTAGAGTATAGCCCCAAAAGTGGGTTGGTTTCGCAGTTAGCGCGTCAGCCCAATGCTCACCAGTCATCTGCGTCAGATCTTCAAGCTGCAGAATCTGGTTTCACCAAAACTGGCCTAGATCCAACAGGGCCATTGGGTGGAGGATTACTTAGCGCCTTGATTAATACACCGACGTTAATTGAGCGTTGGCACTTTGGCGGCATCGTTGGTTATGTAATCACGGCTGTTTTTGCCTTTGCTATTGTCCTCGCCATTTGGCGCTTTGTGGTTCTTCAGGGCATGTCAGCTAAAGTAAGTGCTCAGCTTTCAGGCGACAAACCTGATACCACTAATCCTCTTGGACGAGTTCTGCAAGTAGGTGCTGATAATGCAGGGTTAGATCCGGAATCATTGGAGCTTAAATTGCACGAAGCTGTGCTTAAAGAGCGGCCGGAAATTGAGTCAGGCCTAAATCTGTTGAAAGTTATTTCCATGGTTGCGCCTTTGATGGGTCTTTTGGGAACGGTGACAGGTATGATTATCACCTTCCAGATGATTACTCTTTATGGTGCGGGTGATCCTAAGGCAATGGCTGGCGGTATCTCCCAGGCGTTGATTACTACAGTATTAGGACTTGTTGTGGCTATTCCGACTGTACTGATGCACACCCTAGTGAATGGTAAAGCGCAACGTATTTTGCATGTTCTGGAAGAGCAGAGTGCTGGCATTGTGGCTGGTTCAGTAGAGGCCCGTTAAGATGTTTTTTGAAGATACGATGGCGGACGTAGGGAAATTTATGGATTCAGGTGGCCCAGTCCTATGGGCCATTGTTGTCCTGCTGTTCGTCATGTGGACTCTTATTTTTGAGCGAATGTGGTATCTCCGATCCGTCGTTAGCGTGGATGTTCAGGGAGCTATCGATACCTGGGAGGCGCGCAAAGAACATAAGTCTAAGCACGCTCACCAGGTTAGAGAAAAGATACTTTCTGAGGTTAGCCTTGAAATTAACACCAACATGATGATGATCAAAACGCTGATTGCCTTAGCCCCATTGTTTGGCTTACTGGGTACGGTAACGGGCATGATCACCGTTTTTGACGTCATGGCTTTCACTGGTGGTGGCGATGTCAAGGCAATGGCTGGAGGTGTTTCTCAGGCGACGGTTCCCACTATGTCAGGAATGGTTGCCGCGCTGTCGGGTGTATTCGCAATGACTTACGTTGATCGAATGGCCCTTCGGGAGCAACAGCTACTGGAAGATCATTTGACCATGGAAAATTAAATGGTGATTGCTACATTTTGTAGCAACACCTATGAGAGACAACTATGCGCAATAGAACAGGTAAATCACAAGATCAGGGCCAGACAATCGATCTGACCCCAATGCTTGATGTGGTTTTCATTATGCTTATCTTTTTCATTGTTACGGCAACATTTATTAAGCTACCCGGCGTGGAAGTAAATAAAATGGACACGGTCACAGAAGAATCCTATAAAAAGGTGCAGATCCTGCTGGCAGTGAGCGAGAACAATGAATTTTGGATTGATAAAAAACGGATTGAACCATCCGCATTGAAAATCAATCTAACCAGAATGTTTAATGAAAATCCAAAGGGCGGCATGGTCATTCAAGCCGATAATGAGTCCAATATTGAATCGGTTGCCAAGGTTGCTGATATCGCGCGCGATATCGGTATTTCCCCAGTAGCGATTTCTGTTGAAAACGACTGAGTTAATAGTATGGATGTAATGAGAATTGGAATTTCCGCTGTACTTGGTATGGCAGCGACTTTTGGGTTGGTCATGTTGATGTACACATTAATTGACTCAGGCAGTAAAGATCTAGATGAAGGGCCTACCATTAAGATACCTGACTTCCTGCATGTTGACCGAGATGTTAGCGAAAATGTAAAGAAGACCGAGGTTGAAAAGCCTGAAGATCCTGAGACACCACCACCTGAAATTCCAGAAGAGAACTTGGAATTTGAGATCCCTGATAATGTTGTGAGCATGGCCGCGCCTAAAGTTGGCGGAGGCATGAAAGTAGGACTCGGCGCTTTCTCTAGGGATTCTGATTATATTCCGGTGTATGTGCCGCAACCACAATATCCACGGCGGGCACAGACCAGAGGCAAGGAAGGCTATGCCGTGGTTGAAGTCATTATTACCGCAACTGGCGGTGTTCGTGACCCCGTTATGATCGAAGAATTTCCAGAGGGTTGGGGTTTTGGTCGAGCAGCGGTTAAAGCGGCATTAAAACTAAAGTACAACCCAAGAGTAGTCGATGGCGTTGGCCAAGAAGTTACTGGTGTGTTGTATAAATTTACGTTCCAGATGGAGAAGTAAGGAGACCCCTATGTTTAGTAGATTAAAAGTTCTAGCAGTAGTGGGTGCGGCTTTTTTACTGCCATTAATGGTGTCAGTAAGTTCGCCCGACTCTGTCTTGTCGATGAGCGCTGTTGCCGCAGAAAAGAAAGAACCCAAGTATAAAGATGTAAAAACTCGCAAAAGACAGTCGGTCGGTAAAACCTGCGCAAAGGCTTTAGATAAGGTCCAGGGTGAGAAGGGACCGATTTTTGCTGCCGGTGAACTAGGCGAAAAAGAAGATGCCTCCCTGTTATGGCTGGAGGCAAAGGCGATGCTTAATAATATCGAAAGTCGGCCTAAAATCTGCGCTTCAGACTATGAAAAGAGCCAGGTTTGGAACATGCTTGGTTATGTTTTTTACTCTATGGATGACTTTACTGGCGCGACCGGATACTACAAAAAAGTGGTTGAAGGCGTTGGAACTCCGCCAGAGATGAAGTTAGATACCCGCTATACCCTAGCTCAATTTTATGCGATGCAAGAGAAATATGCGTTAGCTGTTGAACAGCTTGAGATATGGATAGACGCAGCCATCATTGTTGGTTTGGATGCGCGTATGTTAATAGCGCAGCTTTACTATCAATTGGAGCGCAAAGCTGACGCTTTGGGAATGGTTGAA
>Ga0308010_1000893_pt1 | contig 17648 bp, 15 predicted proteins | sample Neamet129_FD_202368 | JGI IMG/M metagenome (GOLD analysis project Ga0308010, IMG submission 202368) | Marine microbial communities from water near the shore, Antarctic Ocean - #129 | ecosystem: Environmental > Aquatic > Marine > Unclassified | place: Southern Ocean | collected 2014-07-24 | reverse complement strand
AAGACGCCTCCCAGAACGGTTAGAGCTGCGGCATCTGGATGTGAGGCAGGTACCGTAGGATATGCCTTTGCGCAAAAACTCACTTGTGTATTGGCCGTCCAGCAATGATTAACAGACTCTAGATTGGGCTGGTAGCTAATTAAATTATCTTCATAAGCGCCGATAGGAGAACCTACAAACGCCTTTTCCATCTGGCCTCTAAATGTATTTAAACGATCGTTTTCAGCCACTAGTAAGTATTGACGTGGTTGTTTTAGAACCAGCTTATGAATCGATTCAAGCTGTCTTGCTAGATTGGATAGGCCTCCATCAGAGTCTAAGCCATTATCTAGCGCCTTAAGCAACGAAAGGCCGGTCAGACCTCCCCAGCGCTGGCTTAAATGGGCGTTAGTTGAAAGGCCGCTAGCCGCGGCGGTCATTGCCATAACATGGCCGTTACTGACGACTGATGACTCACGATAGCTGCGTATTTGAGCTACTAGCTCGCGCAATCGAGGTAACTCATCGAAGCGAGCCTGCTGCAAAGATTCTTGCATAAGATCTGTCATCGCAGATTGATTGGATGCTAACCCTTTGGCTGAAAAACTGATATTGCCATACAGCTTATCCAGATTTTCTTTGTCAGTACGCACACTAACAGATGCGGAATAAGCGCCGACAACACTAGAATGCCAAAGTTGGGTCTCTAGATAGTCGCGTTTGCCAACACCCATTTCAGTAACACAGGTACTGTACAGAGGAAGTAGGTCCATCTGTTGGTCAGTCATTGCAGGCATTGGCATAATGATTTGCTGGTAGACCAATCCGTTGGTGCCGGCGTTGTAGCTAGTTAATGGGAGAGGGTGTTTGCTCACCTGATTTTTTTCTGGATAAACGATTTCAGACGGAACGTCCTCTATCCCTACCTTGGGTAATATGTCGAGATTCTCTTCCATCTCTTGACGCTCTTTAAGAGCGAGCGCAGAGTCAATAATGTGCTGTTTTTCATCGTCGCTTAAAGAAGCTGCAATGCTGGCTAATCGATCTTTTTCTTGCTGCTCTTTTAGGTGACTCAATTCTGTGTCAGGTTTCATGACTAAGCGGACACGATGTTGGTTGTCGAGCAGTAGATCTCTGGCAAGTGATTTAATGAAATTAGGATCTTTGATTTGCTGCTGTAATTTTTCAAGAACTGGGTCCAGGTTGAGCAGGTCAACTGGGTTTCCTCTGTGGGTAGCACTAGTCAGTGAGGTCAGAATCAACTGTAGCCCATAAGGATAGCCACCTCCTGACAGTTCACGCTGTGATAATTCAAGTTGATGCAGACTTGCCGCTACCTGATCTTCAGGTAATCCATTGGCAGCAACGTCTTCCAAAACGTCTAAAATAAGCGCTTCAACTGCATCGGCATGTTCTGGTTTAGAGCCTTCGATACCACAAGCAAAGCAGAGTTCTTTTTGTGAGTCTTCAAGACCACACATAGGTGAAGGGGAGGACCCTAAGTCTGTTGTTTCAAGCGCTTGCTGCAATGGTGAACCGCTGTTATCCAATAACACGCTAGAAAGTAATCTAGCTTGCATGGTGGATTCTAGGTCGGTGGACTCGCCAAGTAGCCAAGACAGAACAATGTGGGTTTGGTTATCAGTTGAACCCTCTTCATTAAAGGCATAAGTCTCCTCGAAATATTGGGGGCTGCTATAGCGCTGCTCATTTTCTACGGCGATATGGCAATCCAGTTTTTCAAAGCGACTTAATGCAGACTCTTCGAATTGCGTCTGATGTTTTACGGCAGTAATATCACCAAAAGTAAGAAAAATAGCATTGCTAGGGTGGTAGTGAACCTGATAAAAATCTTTGAATTGTTGATAGGTTAAGTTTGGAATATCTGCCGGCTCGCCACCACTATTATAGTGATAGGTGTTGGTCGGATAGAGGTGCTTTGTCATGGTTTGCCAGAGTGTCGAATTGATCGAACTCATGGCGCCTTTCATTTCGTTATAGACGACACCCTTGAAGGTTAATTCGGAAGTCGCATCAGATGCATCCGCATACTCCAATCGATGCCCCTCTTGAGCGAAATCAAGAGGATCAAGCCGTGCGAAGAAAACAGAGTCTAAATAGACGCTTAAAAGATTATTGAAGTCTTTTTTGTTCTGGCTAGCAAAGGGATAAGCAGTCCAGTCAGAGCTGGTGAAAGCATTCATAAATGTATTCAATGAACGTCTAATCATCATAAAAAACGGATCGCGTACCGGATACTTTTCGCTGCCGCACAGAGCGGTATGCTCAAGAATATGCGCCACCCCTGTAGAGTCATCAGGCACAGTTCTTAGCGCGACTAAAAACACATTTTCTTTATTGTCCGCGCCAAGATGAATATGTTGTGCACCGGTCACTTTGTGCCGATACTCCTGATAATGTAACTTTAGGGAGGGAATCTCTTGTTCACGCAGTAGTTCAAAGGCGGGGTGTGCATTAGCGGTCATACTGTTTTTTGCTCCAAAGCAAAGTCATCAACTGACTTGTATTCCTGATTAGCGGGCGCTCATTCTACTTGAATATCGGTGCATGAGAAGCCTAAAACGTGCGATCAGCCTTTATGGGTTTTATTTTGCTGTTTTCGACGGTACTCGATGGGCGTTATTCCCTCCCATCTTTTAAATGCGCGGTAGAAAGTGCTGGGCTCACAAAATCCTGTGAGGTAGATTATTTCACTTATTCCCTCGTTGGTTTGTGATAGTAATCTTAATGAAAGCCGGTGTCTGAGATCATTGAGTATTTTCTGAAAGCTGGTATTCGCGATCGTTAATTGATGGCGTAAACCTCGTGCGCTGATACCCATATTGGCTGAGACTCTTTCCAAAGTGACATCTTGGGCTTCCAAAAGTCCGGCCATTTGACCTCGAACTTTGTCAATAAAGTCTCGCTGTTCAAGCATAGCTATATGTTGATCTGCTGCTTTGACGTTAAGTGTTAGTAGTTGCGGCTCCGCATACAGCGATCGATAATTTAAGACTGATTCTGGAAAGAACAGTTGGAACGATTCAGCGTTAAATTCGACGGGACATTTAAATATGCGTTCATATTCAGCAATATCTGTATTTGGGGCATGATTAAAGACAACTCTATCTGCCTTGAACGCACCGTCAGTGACCGACTGAAAGACTTTTATTAGGCCCATCACCATGGCTTCGGCCAGATGCGATGTGGCGTATTGATGGCTGGAAAAATAACTCGTTAAGCAGGGATGAGGTGATTGGCTTAACTGTCCATGCAGTGCGTCACTGATTAGCCTTTGGTAGTTGAGCACTCGCTTTAGACCATCGCCAAAAGTTTGACTGCTGAGCAGTAGATATTCGAGAATCTGGCCCTTGTAGGCAGGCATTTGCTCGCCCAAATGCAGACCAATGCAAGAATCTCCGGAGAGGGCTACTGCAGCTCGCCAAAAATGAGGCTGTGCGGAAAATTGAGTGCGTAGATTTTCTTGGTATAGCTTTTTCGGATCAAAACCTGATCGACGTAATACTTCGTCGGCGTCGACGTCTAGAGATCGCAAGCCCTGATAGGCAAGACGCACTAAGGTTCCCGAATCGGTTAAGCCTGCCATAAAAAACCCCCAAGATAGGGTAGCATCATACACAATTGACCCAAATGACAAAACTGTGAGTTTTATAGCTACTGACTTACGCTAATGAGATGTTTAATGTTATGTCATGGATAAATTGAAAAACTCCTCTGTCACCGATGCTTACGATCAGTTGCTGATCGAGAAATTAGATCGATTGCCTAGCATGACTGGTCTGTTTGGGAAGTCGGTATTTAAAACAGATAGATATCAGCTGGGTCATTCGATACCTTGTCTGGGCAATTCCGTTGATGATGTTTATGTTGATCAGAACCATCTGCGAGCCTATCAGACTTTGTGCGGCTTTCAGGTGGGTGAAAAGTTACCCGCAACCTATTTAAATATGCTGACGTTTCCCATGGTCTTAAATATTATGACGCATCGAGACTTTCCTATGAACGCGATGGGACAGGTGCATTTGGCGAACAAAATAGCTGTTCATCATAATTTCGATATTAAGCAGCCAATGAGTCTGTCTACGACGATAGGTAATAGTCAGCTAACCTCCAGAGGTCTCGAATGGACGGTTGAAGGGTCGGTAAAAGTTGACAATGAAATCGTCTGGTCATGTCTTTCTACAATGTTATACCGCTCCAAAACTAACATAGACCGAGAGTTAAAAACCCCAGTGATACAGGAAGGTAGCCCTCAGGAATGGCAGGTGGATAGCAATATGGGAAGACGCTATGCCAAGGTTTCTGGCGATTATAATCCTATTCATATGGCCAATATCACGGCCAAATTATTTGGTTTCAAAAAAGCTATAGCTCATGGTATGTGGAGCAAAGCACGTTGCCTCGCCATGCTCTCTGAGCAGTTACCTGATGCTGGATACACTGTTGATGTCAGGTTTCATCGCCCATTATTTTTGCCGTCAAAGGTCTTGTTTTACACTAAAGAATGTTCGCGGCAGACCCAGTTTTCACTTTTCAACCAAACGGGTGAGTACGCCCACTTAGAAGGTTCTATTTCACAGGATTTCACCAATGCCTAATTATAAAGTTCCGATGAAAGACGTGTTATTTTTGTTTAATGACGTCTTTGACATGCAAACTCAGTATCAGAAAGTTGTGGGTGGCGATCAAGCAACCCCCGATATGCTTGAAGCTATTTTTACCGAGGGAGCAAAGTTTAGCGAGAATGAGTTAGCACCGCTCTACCAATCTGGTGATGAAGGTTGTGTCTGGAATGATGGCGTAGTGACTACACCTGCTGGATTCAAAGAAGCCTACAAGACCTATATAGAAGCAGGTTGGACCTCTCTGACTGGCAGCGAGGATGCTGGCGGTCAGCAACTTCCATCATCGGTGGGACTGGCGGTCACTGAAATGATAACCACGGCTAATTGGGCTTGGGCAATGTACCCAGGTTTAAGCGAGGGGGCTATAGCCACTCTTGAAGATCATGGTACTGATCAGCAGAAGAGCGATTACCTGACTAAACTAATCAGTGGCGTTTGGAGTGGCACAATGTGTTTGACTGAGCCACATTGTGGGACTGATTTGGGGCAGATGAAGACCAAAGCTGTACCCAATGAAGATGGGAGTTTCAGTGTCGATGGGACTAAAATTTTCATCAGTGCAGGTGAGCATGACCTCACCGAAAATATTGTTCATATAGTATTAGCCAAGCTACCCGATGCTCCCAAAGGTACTAAAGGGTTGTCACTCTTTATTATTCCTAAGTTTTTACCGGCCGCAGATGGTTCTTTAGGAGAAAGGAATGGGGTCAGGTGTGGCTCTATTGAACACAAAATGGGCATTCATGGTAATGGTACAGCGGTGCTAAATTTCGATGGTGCCAAGAGCTTTCTGATCGGTAAACCTCATGATGGTTTGAACGCTATGTTCACCTATATGAATGTGGCGCGTATTGGCACTGCTAGCCAAGGCGTGTCTGCGGCTGAACGGTCTTATCAAGGCGCGTCGGCTTATGCTCGAGATCGGTTGGCAATGCGCTCGATTTCAGGTGTTAAAAACCCAGAGGGTCCAGCAGACGCCATTATCGAACATCCTGATGTGCGACGTATGTTGTTAACTCAGCGAGCGATCGCCGAGGGTGGCCGTGCCATGGTGACCTATGCTTCTCAGTTTGCCGATATTTATCGTGCAGGTAAGACAGAAGCGTCAAAAAAGACAGCGGAAAATCGACTAGGGTTTTGTACTCCAATACTTAAAGGGTTTATTACTGAATTAGGCGTTGAGGCGGCTAATCATGGCGTCCAGGTATTTGGCGGCCACGGCTACATCAAAGAGTGGGGCATGGAACAGATTTTAAGAGATAGTCGCATTGCTACGCTCTATGAAGGTACGACAGGTATTCAGGCTTTAGATCTAGTAGGACGGAAAGTCCTTATGGATAAATTAAGACAACTCAATATATTTACCGGTGAAATGCTGTCCTTTGCCAAAGGCTTTATGCCGTGGACCGCGGCAGGCAAGAATAAAGTTGTTCGTCACCAAGCTTGGCAAGTTGCCAAACTCGCTATTAGGTGGCGATTGTTGGCTTATAGACTGGGTGCTGGGGCTAAGAAAAACCCAGATTCTGTTGGCGCAGGGTCGGTAGATTTTTTGATGTTTTCAGGTTATGCCTATATGGCTTACATGTTTGCCCGTATGAGTTCAGTTGCAGCTGCGAAGTTAAAGGCGGGAGAGGGTGATACCCAATTTCTAACTGATAAGCTTCACACGGCAGAATTTTTCTTCCAACGGATTCTCCCTCGGGCAGATACTCATGCTAAAACTATGAAGGCCAATACCAGCAGTGTTATGGCTATGCCAACAGAGTATTTTGATGCCACCTAAAAGGCTGCTTTAAACAGTTTTACCCCCGGAAAAGGGCGCTATGAGAATGTTCGTAGCGCTCTTTTTTTAGGACAGCACCTGGTACAAACCAGCGCCAGAGGCGCAGAATAATATCGATCCCAGAATTCGATAGAACTTTTTACTATCCTGGCGCAGTAATCGCTCATGCGCGCCCAAACCAACAAAATGACCTATCCCAGCAAATGGGAGTAAATATAGTGCAGCGACAAAGTTCAGACTGATACCTGCCCATGCGAACGCGGCCAGTTTTATACTGACCAGAACCGTCCAAATAACGAATAAGGTGTCTCTGAACTGAAAAGGTTTGATATGACGCAGTGCGACCGCGATAACCATTGGTCCACCAACTAGCGATGTCCCACTAATATAGGCACCAATGACCAAAAATACGATGTCCAGGGTTTGGCTGCTACTTTGCAGTGGACGACCCAAGATATAGGTCATTGAGTAGCCAGCAATCAACAAGAAAATAATACTATTCATTAGCTCTGTCGGTAGCACGATAAGACCAATAACACCGGCTAATTTCGGTATGAACATAATCGCCAGTGAAAAACGGACAAAGCGCCAGTTAACAGTGTTTGCATCAGCAATAGGTTGGTCTTGACCGTCAGTCACTTTGCGATTACCGAAAAAAAGTGTCAAAGGGGCGAAAAATAGTAAATGAATGGAAATGATAGGTAGGAAAAATAACGGATCATCATGAATCAGCAGCAGGAAGGGTATGGTAAATAATGCTCCACCAAACCCTAGCCCAGAACGCACAAAGCCACTCCATATGAAAACTATAGCAATCAGGGTGTATTGGTACCAGTACAACTCCATTACTGATGGCAACCTTGGTCACCGTGAACATGACCATGGGCAGTCTCTTCGTCGGTCGCTTTTCTAATATCTACGATCTCGACATCAAAGCTAAGATTCTTTCCTGCTAGCGGATGGTTCATATCGACATCGACATTAAACTTTCCAACTTTAATAACCGTGCCTGGCTTGACACCAGTGTCGGTATTTATATGTATGGCTTTACCGATAGTTAATTTCCCCTCATGTTTCAGGTACTTTATGGGGATTCTTTGTGTGTTATTGACATTTCTCAGTCCATAACCCTCACTTGGAGCCACGGTAAAATTACGCTTTTCACCCACTTTAGCCTTCGCGATTGACTGCTCAAAACCAATAATCATCTGTCCTCGACCATGGAGGTAAACCATTGGCTTATTATCGTCGTAAGTTGAGTCAATCAATGCATTATCGTCATCGCTGAGGGTATAGTGAACACTAATAACATGGTGGGCAGAAACGTGCATGGTTGGCTCCATTGAGGGGGCAGGTATAATACATCAAGCAGCAGTCTTACAACGACTACCCTAGTTTTAAATTCAGTTGATCAATTGCAGGAAACACAACATGTCATCGATAGGTAGTTCAGAAAAAGGAGAATCGGAAGAACTCAGCGATAAGGACTTTGTTGATATGGTCGGCGATGACATCCGACCCCTGAGCGGAAAAGGTTCTTCTCATATTGCCAAGCCGGCACAGATAACACCAGGTGTTATAGAGAGGCGCAAGGCAGCACAGGAGGAGATTGTTGTTGAATCCAACACGCTTGATCCAGCAAGTATTATCGAACAGGTTGACCCTTTGGCCTATTTGGAATTTGTAAGACCAGGTGTTCAGCATGGAGTGTACAAAAACTTGCGCCTTGGAAAATATGAAATTCAATCACAGCTTGATTTACATCGACATACGGTCGAACAGGCTCGCAATGCCTTGTGGCATTTCGTCGATGATTGCCAAAGACATGGCGTTAGGTGCGCCTTAGTTACTCACGGCAAAGGTGAGGGGAGAGAGCAACCTGCTCGCCTTAAAAGTTGTGTTAATCATTGGTTACAACAATTTGATCAGGTGTTGGCTTTCCATAGTGCTCAAAAAACTCACGGAGGCGTAGGTGCTACTTATGTTCTCGTTAAAAAAGATAGCTCCGCACGCAGAGAGACTGCAGGTAAAATTGACCAAGCACGACGTACCAAAGGGTGAAATCATTAATACGGCTTTGCGATCTCTATTGCCGCGCTTGTGCTCTAAGCAACAAATTAAAATGATTTATGCTTCATTATTGTCCTGAAAGATTTCTTCAATCTGTAACTTAAATAAGCGTGCCGCCTTGAATGCCAGTGGAAGACTGGGGTCAAACTTGCCTTTTTCGATCGCATTTATTGTCTGTCGCGAGACTTCCAATTTCCCTGCTAGATCTGCCTGGGTCCAGTCGCGCTCTGCACGTAAAACTTTCATGCGATTTTTCATCGAAGACGGATCCTGCCAACAATCAGTGCACACATATAGGTGAAGCAGAGTATTATAATTATGCTGTTCGTATCGACACTTGCTATTAGATTGGAGTTATCCAATATCGAGCCCACTGAGCATCCAGCCAGCGCAGCTCCTGCGGCTAAAGCTATGGCATCCAACTGTATTTTTTTCTCCATTTCGTCCAGTTGCTTCAGGAGACGTTTGAATTTTAATATCATCACTATCGTTGCACCCAAATGAAGTGCGATGGCAAGTAACATTATTTCTATAAAATAATACCAGTCGTTAGTAAATTCGATCATCAGGTCAGCTCCCACAAAGGTGGCTGCCCATAACAGCATCCACAGGTTAACAGTGTTTGCATTTTTTATATCTCGCATTGGTAAATCTAATTTGAGAGCGGCGGCAATTAACTTTTTCATTAGTCTATATTCCTTTATTATTAAATATCGTTAACATGAGGTCTGTTATAGCCAAAAAGCATACAGAAACAGCACTTATAAGTAAAGTATACTTTACTTATAGTCAATTAAAGTTGACTTTTTGGGGGGTAATGAATGTCAAGGTTTAGCACAAGACTTTGTGTTATAAATGGCCCGATCTGGAGGGTCGCGCCACTCTACTCCTGTAGTTTAAAGGTTGATAGAAAAAGGAAGTTGTCATGTACCGTCTAATGTTTTTAGTATTCTTGCTTCCGATGGAGCTTTGTATCGCTGAGCCCGAAGCTATTAGATTTAAAATTTTTTTAGATAATAATGAAGTTGGACAGCATCACTTCACAATGAGAGAACATGGGGGTGATTTGGAAGTCACGTCAGAAGCCTCAATGGACTTTAATGTACTACTGATTAAAAAGATTAAATACAGACACTCCGCAAAAGAAATCTGGAAAGATGGTTGTTTAAAAAGTGTAGAAAGCACCACTCAACGTAACAATAAAAATATTGAGATTAGCGGTAAGCTATTGGCAGGCAGGTTCGTCGTGACTAATTCTGGCGTCGAGGAGAGCCTAAAAGAGTGCACGAAGAGCTTTGCCTATTGGCGTCCTGAATGGCTTGAAGATGAAAGTTTACTTAATGTGGAGACGGGCAAATATACCCCGGTTACTCTTGAGTCAGAATTTGACCCAAATACTTTAATGACCCGTAAAACCCTTGGGTTACCCAAAACTGAGATCCGACTTAAATACGATAAATCTAGCGAGTGGCAATCACTTGAGTCGGATCTAAAAATTGTGGGAACGTTAAGATACCAGAGAGTCTACGACACATCGGGAGAATGAAATGCGAACTTTTAAACATACCTTAATAATCATTATGCTTTTATCTGTTGCTGCTTGTAGCACTCATAAGCCAATGCCTGCCGTAGATTATGTAGATTTAGATCGCTTTATGGGAGATTGGTATGTGATTGCTAACATTCCCACTTTTCTTGAAAAAGATGCATACAATCCAGTGGAGTCTTATCAAATGGATGCCGACGGAACTATTGCAACCACCTTTACCTTTAATGATGGAGGCTTTGATGGAGAGCAAAAAATCTATCAGCCGCGGGGCTTCGTTGTCGATAATAGTAATAATGCTATTTGGGGGATGCAATTTGTTTGGCCTATCAAAGCTGACTATAGAATTGTTTATCTAGATGACAGCTACCAGCAAACTATCATCGGCCGAAAAAGTCGTGACTATGTTTGGGTTATGGCGCGAACCCCGAAAATATCTGATGCTGACTATTCTGCTTTGGTTGATGTGGTTGCTGAGCTTGGCTATCAACCGGACTTGTTACGAAAAGCACCCCACAAATAATCTTGAAGATCTCAGCTAACTAAAGAATATTTGCCTAAATTAAGTCATCATGTTTGCTGATTCCCCAGCCTAGCAATTATACTGCACACCTTATATTAAGGGTGCTGGTAATGTCTGGTCGTAAAAATCAATTAGAAGCGAATAAGCTACAAAAACGCTTGCGCCGCAATGTCGGTAAGGCGGTAGCAGATTACGCAATGATCGAAGATGGCGATCGAATTATGGTATGCCTTTCTGGTGGCAAAGATTCCTATGCCATGCTTGACATCTTAATGAATCTTCAAAAAAACGCACCGGTCGACTTTGAATTAATTGCTGTTAACTTAGATCAAAAACAACCTGGGTTTCCAGAGCAGGTGTTACCGACTTATTTGGATGGTTTGGGTATCGAATACCACATCTTGGAAAAAGATACCTATAGTATAGTGACTAGTAAAATCCCCGAGGGTAAGACTTACTGCAGTCTATGTTCAAGGTTGCGTAGAGGTACGCTATATGGATTTGCCGAGCAGATCGGCGCCACTAAAGTGGCTCTGGGACATCATAGGGATGATATTGTAGAAACATTATTTCTGAATATGTTTTATCAGGGAAAGCTCAAGGCAATGCCGCCTAAGTTGTTATCAGATGATAAGAAAAATATTCTCATTCGACCGCTCGCTTACTGTAGAGAATCTGACCTCATTGAGTTGGCTGAGTTAAAGCAATTTCCAATCATTCCCTGTAATCTCTGTGGCTCTCAAGCGGGCCTTCAGCGAAATGCGGTGAAGGATATGTTGAAGCAGTGGGAGCGACAATTTCCTGGTCGTATTGATGCAATTTTTGGTGCGATTAAGAATGTAGCTCCATCACAGCTTGCGGATACGGAGTTGTTCGATTTCACTGGTTTAACTCGGGGAGTGTTAGACATAGACCCGAGTGGGCATGTTGAAATTGAACAACTGATTCAGGCGATTAATGTCTAGAATTGTAAATTCTACGAAATCTCAGATTGCGGCCTGTAAAAGCCCTAATTCAGGACTATTAAGGGCCGCAATCTGAGTTTTATTGGTAGCATGTAGGGGTAATGATGGGGCACACTTCTCGATCGCAATCGAAAGCATAGCTCTAAAAAATTCTAAAATAAAAATAACAGGAGTCCATGATGAAATCTGCATTAATACACGTTGGTCGAGGCTTGCTGGCGCTCTATTTTCTTTTGCCCGGGATTATGAAATTTGCACAATGGGACATGCATATAGCACTTATGGAAACCCATGGCATGGTCATGGTGCCGGCCTTACTGGCGCTTGCCGGAGTCACTCAAATTGGAGCGAGCATTTGTCTTTTTCTCAACAAACAAGTTGTTATTTGTGCGCTGGGTTTAGCGGCTATGGTCTTACTCATTAATCTAAATTTGCATGATTTCTGGAATATTTATGAGGGTGTTGATACTCAACATGAAACCCAGAACTTCTTTAAAAATATGGGGATATTTGCGGGTCTATTACTCTTGGCTGCAATAAATATGGGACAAGAGGGCGCTGAGAAATAAGAGGTTAGCCTCTTTTATAGCAACGCCAGACAGTTTTCGTCGCCAGCACTATGTCAGAGCCTTGCAGGGCAATTTATCTTTAGCTTTGATCTACTTACTACCAGCTTTTAATAAGGAATGAACATGTCTGAGTTGTCTATGTCTACCATTGTAGCTTTTTTGGCCTATGTGGCGATCGTACTAAGTATTGGTTTTTATGCTTACTTAAAAACCAAGAATGCCACAGATTATTTTTTGGGTGGTCGTGAATTATCTCCAGCTGTATCGGCTATTAGCGCCGGCGCTTCGGATATGAGTGGTTGGGTGTTGCTAGGGTTGCCGGGGTATGCCTACCTTGCGGGTCTGGAGGCTGCTTGGATATCGCTTGGATTAGTCGTCGGCGTAGCGGCTAATTGGGGTTTAATGGCGAAGCGTTTACGACTTTACAGCGAACAACTGGATGATGCCGTCACTCTGCCGACCTATTTGCAGCGTCGTTTTGCCGACAAAACACCTTGGTTAAAGTCGATTGCCAGTCTTAGTATTTTATTGTTTTTCTTGTTCTATGTCGGCTCTGGTTTGATTGCTGGCGGTAAACTATTTAACGAAGTATTTGGCTTTGATTACCATATTGCAGTATTTGTGAGTGTTGCTTTGATTTTGTTCTACACGCTATTCGGTGGATTCTTAGCAGTCTCTTGGACGGATGTCTTTCAGGGGCTTTTGATGTTGCTCGCGTTAGTCTGTGTGCCGGTCCTAGTGATTTCCCAGGCCGGTGGAATTGATGAGTTTACCGCGCAAATTAATCTTAAAAATCCCCATCTATTAGATGTCTTTACTGATGTTAACGGGGATGCATTAGGGTGGCTGACGATTATTAGCGCTATGGGTTGGGGGTTGGGGTATTTTGGTCAACCCCATATATTGGCACGATTCATGGCTATTCGCTCCGCTTCAGAGACGGGCCAAGCTGCTGCTATTGGAGTGACATGGGCGTTCTTGTGCTATTTACTAGCGATCCTAGTGGGTCTAAGCGGGGTCGCTTACTTACCCGATGTGATTCCCGATTCTGAAAAAGTATTCATTGCCTTAACCGGTCTAATTTTTCATCCATTGGTTGCAGGTATTCTGTTGGCGGCTATCTTGGCGGCAATTATGAGCACCGTAGATTCTCAACTGCTGGTCTGTTCGTCCTCTCTAGCCGAGGACCTCTATCCGCTAGTCATTAAGAAACAGCTCAGTCCAGAGCAACGACTCCAGGGAGGTCGGGTGGCGGTAGTGGTACTTGCTTTGATGGCGACAATGCTTGCGATGGAGCCTGATAGTAAAGTTCTTGATGTGGTGTCTTACGCATGGGCCGGTTTGGGGGCCTCATTAGGTCCGGCTATACTGATCAGTCTATATTGGCGAAAAATGACTGCCCGTGGAGCGCTTGCCGGTGTTTTTTCCGGTGGAGTAACCGTGATCATTTGGTCACAACTTGAGGGCGGAATTTTTGAACTCTATTCACTGGTGCCTGGCTTTGGGATTTCAGTTTTAGCAATAGTTGTTGGTTCTTTGATGGATAACAGTGAACGCCATACTTCAGTCTATGAAGGCTTTGATAAGATGACTGAACAGTTATCAAAGCTTAGGTAATGACGATGTAACACCCTACCAGGTGTTACATTTGTTCCATAACTTCGATGCCAAGTAGGTCAAGACCTTGAACTAAGGTGGCTGCGCTAAGTGCGGAAAGTTTTAGGCGGCTGTTTTGTATAGCCTCTGGCACATCCTTCTTTAATATCGGACAGAATTCATAGAAGGTCATAAAGGCACTGGCTAGCTCGTACAGATAGGTGCAAAGAGTGTGGGGGTAGCAATCTATGGCAACTTGGTCGATGACTTCCTCAAATTGGATTAGCTTGAGTGCTAAAGCTTTCTCCTGGCTCTCAATGATATCGATCGTTTCTGGAATCGTTTCTGGGGTTTTGCCGGCTTTGCGGAAAATACTTGAAATTCGGGTGTAGGCGTACTGTAAATAAGGCGCAGTGTTACCTTCAAAAGACAACATTGAGTCCCAGTTAAAAATATAATCATTGGTGCGAGTGATACTCAAGTCTGCATATTTAACCGCGCCAATACCAACCTTGTTGGCAATGTCTTTAACTTGCTCTTCGCTAAGGTTGTTGTTCTTTTCGCGCACCAATTTTTCAGCACGCTGTACAGCCTCTGCTAGCAAGTCGGCTAGTTTTACGGTGCCGCCACTGCGAGTTTTAAATGGTCGTCCATCTTCGCCCATCATAGTCCCGAATGGGTGATGCTCCATGCTGACTCTTTTGGGTACATAGCCGGCCTTACGACCCGTAATAAACACTTGTTTCATATGCAGAGATTGGCGGGCGTCAATAAAATATAGAATACGATCGGCATGCAGTTCATCGACCCTATAACGCAGAGCAGCCAAGTCGCTGGTTGAGTAGAGAAACCCGCCGCCAGATTTTTTTACTAGCATCGGGGAAGGGTTGCCATTTTTGTCCGCCAACTCAGGCAGAAAAACCACCTTTGCACCATCAGAGTCTACGGCTATGCCTTGATCGCTTAGGTCGTCCACGACTGTTTCTAGGGCATCGTTATAGGCACTTTCAGGCTGAATGTGCGATTCAAGAAGCCCGACATTGAGCCGTTGGTAGATATCTAGACTATGTGCGACTGACACCTTAATAAACTTGTGCCAAAGTTTGCGGCAATGTGCGTCGCCGGACTGCAGTTTTACGACGTACTCACGTGCCTTGTCGGCAAAGTCGGGATCTACATCAAAATGCTTTTTTGACTGCTGATAAAAAAGTTCCAAGTCATTTAAAGCTAGCGCTGCTTGTTCGCCTTCACCTAAGTGCATTTCTAGCTCGGCAATCAGCATGCCAAACTGAGTCCCCCAGTCGCCCATATGATTTTGGCGCTTAACGCTATGGCCTTGATATTCAAGAACTCGGGCTAACGAATCTCCGATTATGGTAGAACGCAAATGCCCAACATGCATTTCCTTGGCAAGGTTCGGCGAGGAGTAATCAATGACTACAGTTTGTTGATCATCAGATGCAAGTGCTCTAGGTTTCGCTTGATTAAGACTTTCTGCTAAGAAAGGCTTGCTCAGATGAATGTTGATAAATCCTGGACCTGCAATTTCCAGTTTTTCCGCGACCCCTTCAAGATCGATATGCTCAAGTATTTTCGCCGCTAGATCTCTGGGGCTGGTTTTCATTCTTTTTGCCGCACCCATAACGCCGTTAGCTTGATAATCACCAAACTGAGGTTTCCCGCTCAAAGCGACCATTGGTGAACAATCCTCGGGAATACCGGCAGAACGCATAGCCGCGTTGAATCGCTGGGTGAGGAGCGCTTTTAGTCGCATTTTCGATGATTCCTATTTTCTGCTGTGTAACTGAACACGGATTGTAGGTTTCCTGTCGCAGAAAGCAAAGGGCAACTTGCAATAACTCTGCTAATTGCTATAGTTTTGGCCTTTGTTGTGTCCGAAAGATTGTCCTGGCTGTAAGAGAACTGGACATGGGATATAATGGCAGGCCCTAAGTTGGGTTTATGCGCAACTGGTCGGAAGACGGATTTGATGGCGGCAACATTAGCTCTTTAAGGTGTCAGTATGGAAGTAACATTAATTTCTCAGGGTCTCGACCTCATGCTGTTTGGTATGGGGACCGTCTTTGCTTTTCTTACTTTATTGGTGGGCGTCACCCACTTAATGTCGATGGCTGTTAAAAAAATTGCGCCGGAAGAGTCAGAGGCATTGGCTGGTGCGCAGCCGCATAATGCTGCACCAAGTGCCGTCAAACCTAATATTAAAAAAGTAATTCAGGCTGCTATAGATCAGCATCGAACGCGTTAGATGGGAACTAGAAAATAATCGAATACAAAACTCAGTAAGATAAACTTTTTAATTAGCTGGACATATTTATGCCCTCGAAAAAGACTGTATTAGGGATAACCGAAGTTGTATTACGTGACGCCCATCAATCGTTATTTGCGACGCGTATGCGGATCGATGACATGTTACCTATCGCGGACAAGCTAGATCAAATCGGTTATTGGTCAATGGAGTCATGGGGCGGGGCAACCTTTGATTCTTGTATTAGATTCTTAGGTGAAGATCCCTGGGACCGTATCCGCGAAATTAAAAAGGTTATGCCCAATACTCCCCAGCAGATGTTATTCCGAGGTCAGAATATTCTCGGTTACAGGCACTATGCAGACGACGTTGTAATGAAATTTGTTGAGCGGGCAGCGGTGAATGGGATTGACGTATTTAGGGTGTTTGACGCAATGAACGATATGCGTAACCTAGAGACAGCACTGAGCGCGGTAAAAAAAGTCGGCAAGCATGCTCAGGGAACAATTTCCTATACAGTGAGCCCTGTGCATACCCTTGAATTGTGGGTGGATCAGGCTAGGCAGATAGAAGATGCCGGGGCTGATTCAATTTGTATTAAGGATATGGCGGGATTGCTAACGCCTTACGTTGGTTTTGATTTGGTCACCCGCTTAAAGAAAGCGGTAGCCATACCCATTCAGCTTCATGCCCATGCCACTACAGGCCTGTCAACAAGTACTATTATGAAATGTGTTGAGGCTGGTATAGATAATGTTGATAGCGCTATTTCATCGATGTCGATGACTTATGGCCACTCTGCTACTGAGTCAGTAGTATCCATTTTCAAAGGCACTGCTCGAGATACGGGTCTTGATATTGAAAAATTAGAAGAGATAGCAGCTTACTTTAGACCAGTGCGTAAAAAGTACGCTGAGTTTGAAGGTTCGCTAAGAGGTGTCGATTCACGTATTTTAGTGGCTCAGGTTCCTGGTGGGATGCTAACCAATATGGAGAGCCAGTTACGACAGCAAGGCGCCGAGGATAAATTAGATGATGTGCTTGCTGAAATACCTAAGGTCCGTGAAGATTTAGGGTTTATACCGCTTGTTACCCCGACGTCTCAGATAGTAGGAACTCAGGCGGTACTAAACGTATTGACGGGCGAGAGATATAAGACCATTACGAAAGAGACTGCGGGGGTTTTGCGCGGTGAATACGGCGCTGCACCGGCTGCGGTAAATGCTGAGCTACAGGCACGAGTGCTTGATGAGGGAGAACAGGCGATCACCTGTCGCCCTGCAGATAATATTAAGCCTGAGCTGGATAGCTTAAGAGCAGAGGTCTTAGACCTAGCTCAACAAAATGATTTCAGCCTGACCCCTGGTGAGGGTGAGATAGATGATGTGCTCACTTATGCGCTTTTCCCTCAAGTAGGCTTAAAATTTTTACAGCACAGAAATAATCCCAAAATGTTTGAACCTATTCCCACGGGCAGACCCGCCGCTCAGCTTAATGAGGCTGGCCAAGAGGTCTACACCGTCGAGGTGGAAGGGAAATCCTATCATGTTACTGTTGCCTCTGGTGGAGATGTGTCATTCATAGCAGAGTTGGGTGCCGAGCCGTTATCGGTTGCCCAGGCAGAACCTATAGTCAATGCTGCCCCTGTTAATGCCCCCTTGTCGGGAACTGTTATCAAAGTGCTAGTGCAGCCAGGCCAAGTCGT
>Ga0308010_1000892_pt1 | contig 17686 bp, 7 predicted proteins | sample Neamet129_FD_202368 | JGI IMG/M metagenome (GOLD analysis project Ga0308010, IMG submission 202368) | Marine microbial communities from water near the shore, Antarctic Ocean - #129 | ecosystem: Environmental > Aquatic > Marine > Unclassified | place: Southern Ocean | collected 2014-07-24 | reverse complement strand
TTTACAACTTCACCACCATTAGTTGCAGTATTAGAATCACCAACAATAGTCGGTGAAGTTGATAAAGTTACAGTATAAGTATCCATATTAATATTTGATATTGCAGTAAACGTTTTATTTATTTCTGTAAATGGAACTTTATGTAACATGTAAAATTCAACTGTCGCACCAGCAGCATGAGAAGTTGCAGCAGTACTATTTTGTGCCCTAGTTATACTAGAAACTGCTGTTCCACTAATAACAGTGTACTTCATAATCTCATCATCAATCTTAATCCAGTATTGACTACTAGAGTCATATGCAAACTTTCCTGTCGTATCATCAAAGTTGGTACTGTTAGTTAATGCTAGACTTGTTGCATCTGAAGTCATCGCAGAAGCAAGAGTTGTTTCTGCATCTGATTTAACTCCACTAATTGTAACATTATTTGAAGTATTATACATACCATGATTTTTATGTTTTATTAATAAAGCACTATTTCCATGAGTAAATACAAGAGGATTATCTTTTAAAATTTTTGCAGGCACTGTTGTATTTTGTAAAGTTACGTTACCCGAAGCAGCAGTTTCAAATTGAGCAACATTAATCTGAAATTTTAAGTCCTCTGTCATAGAGGGAGCCCAAGACCTATTATTATGTCCTTTAAATAGAGTACCAGTATGCGGTTGTTTAGAAACAATCCTGTTACCACCAATATCTGTCTCTCCCATACGAGAGATAAAGACTTTATATTCTGGAGTTACAGACATTAGACATATTGCATATTCCTGTTCATGTAATAAAAATACAGGCGAAGGAAACGTAAATTTAGTTGCAACAGTAGCATCTTGTGATAGATTAATATCAACTGGTTCTTTAACTACACGTGCAAAAGGTAAAATCTTATTGCCTGGATATCCATTTTGTGTATTATGAATTTCCATCCATACAGGAAGATTTTCATCTTTATGAGAGAAAAATACATCAATAGATGTTAAGAATCTTCCAGACGATCTTGCAACACCAAGAACATCGGCAGTTGCACTAACTTCTGAGTTAGCAGAAACTATAAATGTTTGTGCTAGTGGATCATTACCACCACACCCACACATAGCCACCTGTTGTACTCTCATTTGTGTTGTTTGAGATGAAACGGCAGTAGTTTGTCGAACATCATTTACAACCATTCGAGCATTTCTTGTCGCAATAATTGTTTCTTGTTCTGTTTCTAAAACACCAATAGCCTTAAATGTTGTCGTTCCTGCTGTTTCTGGGTCTTTAGAACGGACATCGGTTGCACTTGAAGTAAGTCTAAACTCTATTTCTCCAGTTCTAAATGATGGATTTCCAGAAATCTTCGGATCAGGTATTGAAAGAATACCTTTAATTTCTCCAGAGGCAGTTGTTATCAGTGGACTTTCTGCTGCAACTACACCACTAACATCTGCGGCATCTGTAGTATATCCAGATAATGGAGTTACCATATGATTAAGATTTGCTTTATCAAAGAATAAATATAATCTAATGTTAGGATAAAAACCAAACCCTGTAAATGTAATATTAACTGCCCGCATGAAAGGAATAAAAGCACGTTGAATAACTTTTGTTCCTTGACTTTCTAAGTCAACCTGTGGTACAATACTAGTCTGAACACCAGCTCTTGATGAAGTTCCTCTTGTCGTTTGGGTTGTCCTTGTAGTTATATTGGCAGCAAATCCTCCCCCCGCAATTTCGAATGTAGTACCTTGTGACGAAGAGGTTGACTGCGAGGTTCCTCCCCAAACAGTAGACCAAGCATTCCAAACAGTACCTACAGCATCTTCATTTGCAGCAGTAAAAGTATCAAAGTTACCTTCTACATTAATAATTAAGTCTGGAACAAATTCAGTTTCAAACCATTCGTCACCTTCTGGCACAAGATCAATGTGGCCAGTCCACGTAGAGTGTAGAAGTGGAGTAACACGTTCAACCCTTGTTGCATACGGTTGTTCTTGGAACAAAATTTCTTTGTATGGTAGAGTTAGAAGATCACCAGTTTTTTGATAACCAACTGCAGCTCTTGCACTATCTGTCGTTGCAGTTTCCTCTAACTTTATACCTTTAGCAACATATTCGGGACGCAACTCATTATTTTCCATATCTATAGAACATTTGTAATCTGGATGTTTAACATCACCTATAGAATGACCAGAAAAACTATCCACAACGAAACCAGATTTAAAACGATCTAGTCCGTTAGCATCTTGTATCTGAAAACTATCTGCATCTCTTTCAAGTAAGTTTAGAGAAGTATAATACTCAACATGGCCAAGTCGTTGTTCTAATTTACCAATATCTTTCATAGTATATCTACGATTTTTAACCATTACAATATTACAATGTTGTGGTGTAAAAGTAAAAGCAGGAATGTCTATCGTTGCAAGTTGCATTGTATCTTTAATTTCTTCTGGATAATTTGGTTGTTCTGCCGAAATACCACTAGTAAATGCAATCACTCCTTGTTTTGTCATATGAACTCTACCCCTATAAGGAATAAAGTATTCAAAATCTGATTGTATTAGACTGCCAGGTTTAATCCAGTTTACTGTAGATGCTCCTGTACCATCAAACTGTCTGTTTGCAAAGTCAAAAGAATTTCCTGTAACTTGATCTACACTTTCTAGATTTGTTGAAGTACCAGCAATATCTTCTGCTCTTGGACGTATATCAAAAACGTCTTGAAGATCATATTCACCAGAAGGAGATGGATCATCAGGGTCAACTTTTGTAGCAGAGTAATTTGGTATGTCTTCGTATGTCATTTGATCAGCAACATCTGTATAAGAATCAACCGTAAAAAAGTCTCCAGTACCATGATCAAGATAATCATAAATTACAAGAAGTCTTCCTAGAGGATCACCTTGACCAGGCTTCAAAACAATACGAGAAATATCATAATAATTATCTCTTTGTCCTGTATCTAATTCATACCTACTTGTAATATTAGTACTTCCTTCTGTTACTGCTGTAACAGGTGCAGTTGCAAGACTAGAAAATCCTGTAATAGTATCAGAAGTATTAAACTGTACAGTTGTTCCTCTTTTCTTAACGAACTTCATAGGACTAGATGTATCTACAATTCTTCCTTGAGCACCACTAATAGAACCAGTAATAAGTTCTCCTTTGGTAAAGTTACCTATAACAGTTCCAAGAGTTAATATTGGAGTTGTTGCATCTGCACTTGAACTTTCTGAATCAAGAACTGCAACTAATTTAAACGCATCTGCTCTTCCTAGAGAAATAGTTTTATCGCCGGCCCTTGTACCATATGCAGCGGTTGCTGCACCAGCAACTTTTAATTGTTTCATTAACTGTGTTGTTTTAGTTTTTGCAGTCGCTGAACTTTTTAATAGAGTAGCGGTGATCTTTAGTTTTGCACCATTACCAAATAATGCGTTGTTTGTAATTGTAACTGTAGACGAACCACCACCAGAAAATCCAGTAGATGCACTAACAATATCTCCTTGTTGTCCTGTGCCACCAGCACCAGCAGAAAGAATAGAGATTACATAATCTACCTCTGCATGAGAAACAAATACTTCGTTTGTGCCAGCACTAATTGTCACAACACCAACACTACTAGAAGTAGTTATAAATTGTTTTCTTAAATAATATGAAGTATCACTTACACCAGCATTTGTATTAGTAAGGTGTGTTTTAATAACAGTTTTTGGTAATTTAAATACTGAAACATTTTTTTCTGCTGATTTCAACTGTGCTTGGTTAAGACTAGAACCAGTACCACCAGTTGCGGCACGTTCCAATCCCAAAGGAATTCCATCTAATTCAGCAAGAATATTATCTCCAGAGTTATCCAATTTTGCATTAGTACCATCTAACGTAGTATAAGACTCTGTAGTTGGAACAGCATCAAGAACAATATCAGCACTAAAATTTTGACCACTATCTACATCTGTCATGAAAATTTGTCGAACCTGAGAAACACTTTTTGTTAATGCACGTGTTAGTGTAATATCAGTGTTACCCGAAACTTCCAAAATCTGATCTGACTCAGCTGAGTCTGATGCAGTAAGTTTTTCTCCTGCTTGAAATGTTCCTGATACGTTTGTAAGAAGAACAGTTCCACTTCCCGTACCATCTGCAAATACCCAACCTGTCGCTTTAGATGTTACACCTTTAACTTGTACACCACCAGTTGAATGATTTGCTTCTAATGTAGGAGATGGTGTACCACTGAGTGTTAGAATAGTAAAAGGTCTAAAATCAAACATATAGATTTTATATGATGCAGTAGGAGAACCCACAGTTCCAGAGGTATATTCTATTGCTCTTGTTCGTGCAACACCAATACGATTTCCAGAAGAACTACCTCTTGTTGCAGTCTCAAGATCAAAAAGATCAATCTGTTTGTATGGTGTAGTCTCTCCACTAATAAATGAAATATCGGGAGTACCGTATAGATTGGTTATAGTAAGAAAATTACCCACATCGTAAGTTGTGACACCAGAGTTTACACTAAGAAAGTCTCTTGCTTTCGGTATATCAACAAAGGTATTTCTAAGTTTCTCTATCTCATACCCACGAATATATGCTTTTCCAGGCGATACTTTTAACGATAGTAAATCGTTAGATGCAGTTCCACCAGTATCAGTTATATCTGATTTATTATAGACACCTATATTTTCATTAAGAGTTACAGATTCTTTTACTTCCATAGTAAATGGACGAACCGTATAATCTCCAGACTCATCATAAGTCCTTCTAGCAAGGGTATCAATAATTGTTCCTAATGCAGCTCTATTAACAGGAGCAAGAGAATCTCCATTCCTAACTTCCATCAACATAATAAAAGCACTGTCTTCAGTAGAACCTAAAGGTATACTATCTAGTTTTGCTTCAACCTTTAATCTATGTGCGCCTTTTGCGGCATAGTTTGAAGTTCCCGCTGCATTATCTAGTAGAGATGTATCTGATTCTGGAGTTACAACTGTTTCAGTAATAGTAAACCCAACTTTACCATTTGCTGAATCAACACTATATTTGTCTAACATAATTGTTTGTTCTGGAACTTCTACGAAACCACCACGCAAATAATAAACACCATCTTGAATAACAACACCTGTTCCCTGACCAGTAGGAGATGTTTCAAATACTTGTAAAGACACATCATCAGCAGAATAAGAAGTAGAACCATTAGTTACTGCGATACTACATGAAAGTGTTTCACCAGCAGCAAATACAGTAGTTACATTATCAGTTCCTACACCAGCATACCTCATATAAAATGTTGGTTGGTCAGTAGTAGTACCTACCTCTACATGATTTATCTGCGCTTTAACACCAGTAGTTTGACCTGTTATAAATGCACCTTTGTATTGTAAGGGTTCGATTGTTTCCCCACCATATGAAGATTCAATTTTAAGATAATGGTAGTTTCTAACCAAACGCAATTGTCCAGGCACCACCATTGAACCTTCTTGTAAAACAAAATCACCCAAACGTTCGATATTGTGACGCATGATACTTTGCATTTGTGTAAGTTCACGTGCCTGAACCGCATAGCCGGGTCTTGCAAGAACTTGTTGAAAATTATTTGCTGGGTCAAAATCGTCATAATATGGGGTGACGTTTAAATCGGTTTTTAATGGCATATCTTAAAACTCCACAATTAATTTAATATCTTCTGTCTGATCGGATGCACGTGATATCGGTTTTCTGTTTTCTATATAAATTATATTTCCACTATCTGGATCAAGTTCTGGATTTGCATATCCATCTGTAAAAGTAATTGTTGCACCTCCGGCAAGAGTTACAGCAGCGTCTGCTCCTGCATCTGGAGTTCCGTATGCGGCAGATGTTGCCCCTGTTACTAGGTTTGCACCACTAAATGCCACATAACCCCCATTAGTACCATTAGTACCATAATCACCAAATCTTTCTTGTTGGTAATATAATAAACCTAAACTAGAATCCCAATCTACAACTTTACCTATCGCACCAGTTGATGCTTGAGATATTTTTTCATCTGCATCAAAGGTTCCATTAATAGAAGTAAGTTTTAATGCATACGTTTGTCTTGCAGTTCCAAGCGTTGACGCTGTTGTTGTTCCATACAAATTAGGATCAACTAAAAGTCCTACTCTACGAAAATCGTTTGCAACTGTAAAATCATCACCTTCTGACTGTGTTAATGTTGCGTTCATCATGAGGTAGTGTCCACCAAGTTCTTCAATAGCATTAAAACCGTGACCACCTCTAGGACTAACAACAACTTCTATTATACCACCAGAACCACCCATGTTTGCAGCAGTTGAAAGAGCGGTATCTGAGAATGTAAATCCAGCGGCAAGATTAACTTTACCATAAGTATATCCTGCCCCACCAGCGTGAATAGTAGTATCTGTTCCAGCAGTTAAACCGAAAGATTGTATCGATCCACTAGCAACGGTAATTCTAATAATTGCACCAGAGGATGTTCCTTGACTTGTTCCATCTCCATAAACTGCGGCATAGTATGTTCCGTTTGTATAACTTGATCCTCCAGTAATTTTAACAGAAGAAACTTTACCATCTGTTGCAGCTGCACTTACAGTAGAATTTGTAGTAACAGGCATAAAGTCTGTTGTTAAGTACTTTTCAATTTCAGAACTAGATAGAGAATACATATATTGTAAAACATATCCACCAGATTCAAAAGGAGTAGATGATTCAGATGTAGGAGCAGATCCACTAAATGCAGACCCACTTGCATTATCAAGAACTTTATACACACGATAATCTGAAGTCATAAAGAAAAATGTAGAGTCAAAAATATTTGTTGCACCAGAAGTTGCTGGATTAGAAGTATTTATAGCATGATGGTATTGATCGTATATTGTTCCGTTAACCCAATCTCTTCTAGGTAATGCAAATGTAATAAATGAAGAAGTAATATTTTTTGCCGCAATCATGTCATCCCATACATAAAACTCTTCTCCGATACCATCAGTTGGAGTAGGAGGAGAACCATCACTACCACCAGAAGTTCCAGTAGTAAATGGAGTTGCCTTTCCTATAAAAAGATAATACGTATTTCCAGATGTTTCACTAAACGACTCAAAGAATTGAGTTGCATTATGCTGTCTGAATTTTTCTGTTATGATAGCAGTCATGTTTTTTTCCTCGTTCTATTTATGCACCAGCACCATGTAAAGTTTTTAAAGTTGATCCACTAGAGTTTTTAATTAGTAGAGTAGATAATGTTTTTAATTGCACAGAACCAATTGCATCATCGGCCATATTTGCTTCTGCAACCGTATCAGCTGCAATTATAGTTCCTGTTACTGAGTTTGTATCACCAGTTGTTAGCACTGTACCAGTGGCATCAGGAAAAGTGATAGTACGATCTGCTGTTGGATCAGTCATAGTTAACGTAGTTTCACTCGCATCAGCAGTTGCACCCTCAAATACTATGGATGCACCTGTAGAAGTAAGAACGCCACAAGTTAAAGTACCTACTGTAGTTGTACCAGCACCAAAAGTACCTGTAGTAACAAGATTTTCGTTACCAAAATCAATTGCACCAGAACTATCTGTAATAGAACCAGATGCAACTACCGCAGTTCCAGCATTTAATGTCGTACCGTTAACCGTAGTTGTTTCTAGTGTGGTAATAGTTGCTGAAGTTTGTGTTCCACCTACCGCACCAGCGATTGTAGGAGTATTAATTACAGGAGAACCTAAAGTTACCACTGTTGCCGAAGCACTTATACCACTACTTAGTGCAGACCCATTACCTAGAGCAGTGTAAATTTCGACAAAGTTATCATTAACCTTATCTGCACCTATTCTAAGTGAGTCTCCAGTACCGTCATCTCCAACAGTTCCTATACCAATTGCCTGATATGCCATTAATAAACCCTTTCGTCTTTATATTTATACGAGTTCTATTAGAACCCTTCAAGAACATCCAAAGTTTGTTTCGTGTTATCAAAGGAAGTCCTACTTACATTATCAAAAGATTCTGCATCAAATCCTAGAGGTAAGAAAGCAGGAGCAATACCTAGTAAACTACTATGAGTACCATTCTCAAAATATAATATATCTCCACCTTCTTGTATCAGTAATCCACCAGCAGACTGATCTAGAATAACTTCTGCACCTTCTTCTGCCATAAGTTTATCACCAAGATCATCATTATCTGAGGTTGTACGATCAAATATAATATTATCTCCAGCATTTGCTGCAGAACCGTTTGTACCATCTAATACAATTTCTGTTATTGCTCTTTCGTCTTGTAATGAAACTCTTCCTACAGGTCTAGATGATATATCTGATGGTACTGTATATGATGGGAATACACTATTCTCTCCCCAATTTGCAGTAGGAATTTCACCATCATTAATACCTGATTCTATTTCTATTACCTGAGAATCTAATATAAGTTTTGAATTTTGAGTAGTTGCAGAACCTGTTTCTAACAACATACTTTGCCCATATCCATCAAACAATTCATTTAGAAGTGAACCAGAGTCATCTTCTAATCCTATAACTGTACCATTATCAGTTCCAATTGAATCTGAACTATCAAGAAGTAAATAAACTTTAAAGTTATTCTCTAAAACAAAATCACCAGCTTCCATTCCATAATCTTCTTGTTTTAGTTTATCACCATCTGTTTCTTCTAATATCTCATCACCAGCATGTGAAGAAGAACTATCTGTACCATTGAGAAGAACAGAACCACCTTCATAATCCTCAATACGAATAGCAATATCATTTGCATCGTCAAAAGATTTATTATGATCATTAATTTCTTCTACTAATAAATTTTCTCCAGCACTATTTTGCATCGCATCTATACCGTCAAGAACAATAAAATCATAACCAGTAGAGTTTAATGCACCTGTACTTCCATCAGACGCTGTACCATCCAATGACAGTCTTCCCCACTCAGAGTGTTTATAATAATCACCTTCCATTATCATAATATCTGGGCGTAAGAAATCATTCATAGGGAAGGCGATAGTTTCATCTTCAGATATTAAACGACCACCCCAATTAGTTTCTAGTTCTATATTATCTCCAGCATTACTACTACTACCATCTGTACCACTAAGAAGGAAAAGAAAATTTGTAAACCTGTAGAAGTTTTTAAACGTAACTGAAGAACCAAGGTTTAATGCAGCGGAAACTTCCATCTGCATTGGATCTCCACCATACTTAATATCATTAACATCATCTTTCTCACCAACATCAACTCCATCAATTAGAAGTCTATCAACATTAATGGTTGGGCCTCGTTTTCTTAGAGCATCCTCTAACTGAATATTAGTTACACCACTTGCATCGGAAAAAGAATCCATAACCATATGACTTAGACCAACTGAGTTTAAAGGTCTAGGTTTAGGTAAATTCATTTTTACTTTTAACTGTCTAACAAATAAATTGTCTCTTTCTAAATCACCGATACCAGCAGCAGCCTCCGACATAAGAAGACTGTTTTCATCGTCTGCTCTAAGGTTTGTTCCATTCAGTATAATATTATCACCATTAGCATCTTCTGATATAATTGTATACTGTAAACTTAAAACTCTACTGTCAACTACAATACCGTCAGTAACTATATGACTACCAACATGATCACCATCTTCATGTACAAGTCGATTGTGTGTTCCTGTCTCTGATCCATTTAGAACCAGTTGATCACCATCTGCATCAATAAGGTTATAAACTCCTAATGCAGAACCATTCATCACACAATAAGAACCAGCATCATTAATCTCACCAGTATCAGCAGTAATACTAGTTGCATTAAGTATTAAGAAAGAAAATGCACCAGTAATGTCTACATTGTCAGTACCACTTGCATCAGTACCTTCTAGTATAATTTGATCACCAGCATCTACCTGAGAACCATCATCAGAACCAGTGATACAAATACTGTCTCCCTCATCTTTTGAGGTTTCTAATGCAATTATACCAAAACCAGAACCCACAGAACTACCACCACTAGAACCAGTTTCTAATGAAGTACCAAAATCAGTTCCATCTAAAGTTACATTAAATTGAGCTTCTCCTCCAGACTCTAACATTAATGCCTGAAATACATTTCCTGATTCAAAAACTTTCGGTATACCAATTCTTTGATTAATTTTAAGGTTAAATACACCTGATAATACAGAAGCAAAAACATTAGTAAATGTTTCATCTGGTGCATCAATAAGACCAACTCCTGTGACAGGCATACTTACAGACATTAAAGATGCAATAGTAACTTTACCAAAAGCAGCGAAACCAGATGGATGAACTGCCTTTTTTAGTTGATTCATATAGTTTGCAACAGACTGACCTATTCTTACCTCATATGAAAAATCTTGGTAATAATAAGAATCTTGTATTCGTATAACATCTTCTGATACTAGACTTTCAGTGTTTTGATATCTTCCTACGTCCGTAGATACAAAACCATTAGACATACTGAGTTTTCCGATTGTTGCAGAAATAATCTCTGCACTAACACCAGTTGTAGTAGTTATTGTTTGACCAATTAAATTATCAGGAGTTTCATTAAGCAATTCTTCTCCAGCATTTGTACCATCATCATCTGTAGCATCAAGTATAATATTACCAGATAAGAAATCTTCTGGTTCGTGTAATATATTATCACCAACATCAGTATCAGAATCACCGGCTGCAAGTCCACTTTCTTGCATAAGAGTATTACCAACACGTTCTGATGCTGATAGTCCATCAAATATTATTGCACTGCCTTCGTCTGATCCTCCAGAATCCGTTGCATTAAAAACCATGACAATAGTTTCATCAAAATTACTTATTACATCTGCATTAAATATTATTTTATCACCATCACCAATTACATTTTCTTTTATAGATGATAATGTATTGTTTAGTGGATCATTACTTGATTCATCTAATAATTTAAATCCATCCTCACCAATAAGAACACTAGCAGAATCAATACCATGATCAACTGTTTGTTTTTCAAAGAAAGTATAAAGACCATCTACATCTGTACCACTAGAATTACCATCAATACCTTCTAATAAAAGAACATCTTTAATATTAGTTTTCTCATCAGAACTTTGTCCTAATAATCTACCACCGCCCACAGAATCTTCCATTGCGATATTATCACCAGCATCAACACCACCAGATGCTGTACTGTCTAAGGTTATTGCAAATAAAGATGTAATTGCTCTATCTGAAGTTCCATCTTCTAATAAAACCCCCTCTTCTAAATCTACAATTCTAGTTCCGTCTATAGGAGCAGTTGTAACATATGCTTCGGCAGGGATCAAACTTCTTGATCGACCAGCACCAAGTTGAGTTGGTTTAGTTCCTTCCCAAGTAAATAGAGTATTTGGTTCGTGTAGTATATAACCTAAACCAACATTTGGATCGAGTCCAAAACCATCTGCCTTTGTTGGGTTTGCTATCTGTCCATGAGCTTCGTGGTTAAGTTCATCTCTTTGTCTTTCTGGTATACGTCTATTTCTTGCATAGGTAAGACCACTAAAGGCAGTAAAGGCAGAATTTATAGTACCAGAAGTGCCGTTCAATCCAAGAGAAGCCGATCTAAAATTACCTACTTCTTTACCAAATAATCCAGTACCTTGTCCTACTTCTTCTAACATAATAGGAGAGTTTTTAACTTCTGGAACAAAAACTTCGATACTATTATCTGTTGCAATACTATTGGCCTCAATATATGTTTGACTTAACCAACCACCAGCAGTATGTTGTTGAACATCTGTTCCATTTAATTGAAACTTATCTTTTCTTTGTTGTAAGTGGTCAACAGTATTATGCGGTTCGTATAAAAGGGAATTTCCCTCATCAACAGAGAATTGAATCACTTTACTACCAGCATCAGTTCCACTACTATCTGTTCCATCTAATAATATTTCGTCACCAGCGTTAGTGCCACTTCCATCTGTACCACCATCTTCTATCAGAAAAGAATCTCCAACAGCAGTTCCCTCTAATAATATATTTTCACCAAACTGTCTCATACGTGGAAAAATAACAGTTGCAAAGGTAAAAGGATCAATCAAAAGATCCGATTCTTCTTCACCATTAATGTGTTGTAATTCAATATGAAATCTTTCACCTTCTCTTTGGAAGTCAGCATCTGTTTCCAACTGAAAACCAATATAGTTACTATCTTGACCATCTGTAACCAAGGTATCTACTTCTGGTGATTCATCTGATCTTTGGGGTTTTCCATCTATAATAATAATACCTTCGGCATCTTCAATGTCTAATCCTCTTGCTTGAAGATTTTCTCGACTATTTTCTTCAAGAACATTGTCACCCACCAATCTACTAAAAGATAATTCTGTATTTACTTCTAATTCAACATTTTGAGATATAGTAGAACCTTCTTGTTCCATCTTTATACTAACATCATCATCTATATCAACTACAAGAAGTTGAGTACTATCTGTATAAGAAATAACTGTACCTTCATGAGAACTTAATGTATTAGTTGCACTAAAGGTTCCATCTCTAACTTTTTTTACTATAAGATTTGCAGGAACGGATGCATTTGGACTAGACTTATAGTTAAACCCAGTATCTAACATATTGACATCAAGTATTGCACCTATGTCAGTAGACAACGCAATCAAGTTCTCACCTGATCCTTTACTAGATGTAACCGTGACTGTAGGTAGAGAAAGATATCCAGAACCAGAACTTGTTACTCTAATATCACCAATTATTCCATTGACAATATTACCTGTTTCTGCATTAACAGCAGTCCCTTGTTCTCCAACTATTTTATTACCAGAAAATTTATCAGGAACTCGTGGTTTTGGAGTTCCATATTCAGATAGTATATACCAATCTGTATCAGCATCGACACCATCAGTGACAAATTCACCTGTACCATTTAAAGTAATATTATCACCATCTTCAAATATTAAATTCATATCAGGAAATGAATTGTTTGTTGCGTCTTCATAAACTAGATAATCTCCAAACCCACGTGAGGCCTCTGCTGAAGTACTTTCTAATATAAAACAATCACCTACAAATGCAACTTCGGCAGTCGGTGCAACAGCTGCAGAATCGGTAGTTGTAAATACTAGAGGATCACCTACTCTAAAATCAGAACCAGAAGTATCTATTATAATATCACTAACACCACCAGTACCAACCGTATTAACTTGTGCATTTGCATTACCATTTCCTATAGAACTGTCAAGAGTGATATCATCACCAGAAGAATATAGTATTCCTCCTTGGTCTACAATTGCACCTGTTATTATTTTCTGTAATTCAAATCTTTGTTCTACATCAGAAACTACACCATTAGCACTAAGGGTTTCTCCATCAACAAAGGTTCCAACAATACTAGTTAAATCTACTTCAAATTCTGTAATAGAATCTGCACCTTGAGCAAATCCTATTGCGTTTGATACAAAAACAGTTGCACCAGAAGTTACACCAGTAAGATACTGTCCGATAACATCATTACCATCTGCGCCAGGTTTATTTCTTGCTCTAATAATTGATCTTTTTGTCCAGTTACCATCGGACATACGCATCATATATCTTGTTGGATAAAAGATATCCGACTCTTCAGCAAACATCATTCTCAAGAAAAGTTTATGACCTTCTGAAGTACCCTTTGCAGTATAAAGGTCTTTGATACTTTTTATTACATCTCTTTTTGATATTCCATCAGCCAAGGTAAAGGGAATTGCAGACATAAACTGTCTTTGCATCTCATCTAATAATGAGGCAGTAGTATTATCACTATTTGCATAATCTAGTAATTTTTGAATAGTCTGTATAGGATTACCACGATAAGAAACCACAGTTGCAGTTGCACCAGTATTTCCACCTGTTACTGTTTCCCCTATAATAAATTTTTGATTTGATGAAATAATTAATCTTGATGGTTCTAACTCTAAATCGTCAACGATGATAGTAGCGGTAGCATTAGAAGTTCCACCAGTTATAGTCTCACCAATTTCAAACTTACCAGTTGTACCCACACCAGATTCAGTAACAACCTTTCCACCATCTTCATCTAAAATAAAATTTGATGATGTAGTTTCTTGAATGATATTATTAATAACACCATCTACAACCAACTCTGCTGCTTCTAGAAACTCATAATATGCCTTTAAGAATTTTACATACTGGGGATGTTCCGACTGAACAAAGTCGGGAACTTGGCCTTCTATTAGTGGAGATATTTTTGTAACTAATTCTGAATCAAAAGGTGCCATCTGTTAGTAACTCGTATTACTTGAATAACTTGTTGCGGTTGTGTATGTTGAAGTTGCCCCTGAGTCTCCTACTGCAATACTGTCTATCTCTCCTTTAATATTAATATTGACCATATCCAATTCTAAGATTTGATTACGAACAGGAACTACATCTTTAGAACTAGGTATTGCAGTTATTCGGATACTTGTAGAGGATAACCCATCCACATTAGATATACTAGAGATAACCAATGCATTTATGTTAACTGTTCCAGATGTATAATCAACTGTCCCAGCAGCTGCATCATCATAGGTTCTTATTACACCAACTAAATGATATCTTCTAAGATTACCAACACCATCATCATCTATAAAACTTTCTGTAGTTTCTGATCCAACCTTAAATCCAGAAGAACCTATTACACCTCCCATAGAAGAGTTGTGTCCAGAATGAGGATTGTAAAGTGCATTGTTTAAATAAACATTATATCCAGCAGAATTGTTTATTGATGGAGTAAAAAATTTTGATAAAGTTATATTTGTTATATTACTTAGAATTGCTGAGTTAGTATCATCAATCATACCTGTAACAACAGAATGTCTAAACACATTACTAAATGTTTTTAAACTATTATTGTTATAATTTTTTAGAATAGTATTAACATCTGATACAAGAGTATTTTTATCTTTAGTAGTTTTACTAGAATCATATTTAAAATTTACATCTAAAATAATATACACAATCTCTGGATCAATAATTACTGGAGTAATAGAGGCAACATTATATTTTTGTAGGTTTGAAACTAGTAAAGTTTTCTGTGCAACTGTCAAGTTATTTCCTGTAGTTGATTTAATAGAAATATAAACTCTACCATAAGATGGAGTACTAGTTACTCCCAGACTAGGATCGTATGATCCTGCCTCACCACCAAAAACCATAACTGCCTGTGTTTGTGGAAATAGTTTTTTTGCGTATACTTTATAATCTTCGCCAGTTACACATCTTCCTTGTGATGCATAGTCTAGTGGTGCATTTAACTTAATAGAAGACAACGCCTCTGCACTGGAACCACCAGCAGATTTATTAAGAGTAGTTACAACAACATCAGTAATTGTATCAATCGCACCTGAGGTAGTAAAACTATTTGCACCATTTGATTCAGATTTATTTGTTACTACATATTTTAGAAAAACTATATTACCATCTGTAACTTCTTTACTAACAACACCATCACCAAAATATACTTGAAATATTCCACCCTCTACTTCTTGTATGTAATATACAGAAGAATTTTTAGTAAGTGCAGATATATCAGTTGCTTTTATATACGTTTCCAGTGTAGTGTCTGCTGCAGAATTTTGTACTTGTACAGTAAGTGTAGATGTATCAGAATTACTAGATGGTAAAGTAAATCTCTGATCTACATTCGAAGAGTCTACAGTATACCTAGTTGTAATATATGTTCCTTCATAAATCTTAATGTTATTAAAAGGAATACTTGTCCCACTATTCTGAGCTGTCATATCTTCAATAGTTACATACTGATAATCTTCGTTATTTACTTTAGTAGTAAATACTGTTCCTGCCTGCATCGTAGCAGAACCTTTAGACGCAGCATTTAAAACAACATTAACATCTGCATAAGGAGCTCTACAAGAACTTACTTCGTATCCTAAAGTTTTTGCATGAGAAGTAATACTTGAACGTAGTGTTGCTGAATCTAAAAACATTTCATTTGCAAGCATGTTTGCATTGAAACCAAGGTAGTGAGTATTATAGGCAAGAGTATCTAAAAGAATATTTAAACCAGAACCCTCAAAATCATAATCTTTAAAAGTATCTTGTTGTTTTAAAAATGTTTTTAAATTTGTTTTAATATTATCAAAATCAAAATCTGTAATATCAATTTTGCGGTTATTGGCCATTATCGTAACCTTTCTAACATAAGTGTTAATTCTACAAGTTCAGTAGGAGCATTGACAACATAAAATTCTACACTAATATCATAAGCATTTTTGTCTAAGTTAGGATATGCAGTTATCCCAGCGAGTCTTGCTCTTGGTTCAAAATTTTCAATAACATCTTCCACTTGTCTTGCGAGAATGATAGCCGTATTTGGAGTCATTAATTCAAATAAGGTTCCCCTGACACCAGAAAATATTTCTGGGTGAAAAGGTTTTTCGTATTGATTCATTAATACTAAGTTACGAACTGATCTCTTTACTGCTTGTATATTGTTAATAATATTAATATCTTTATCAGTATTATTCATTCCGAAGAAAAGGTCTAGATCAGAATAAATTTGAGAGGCTCTTGATTCGCCTTTACCAGTAGAATCACTATAAGCATCTTCATTACGCCATCCTTCATTAGTATTTGACGTTGCCATTAACCTTAACCCCTATCTTTTGAACTATTTATACAAATATTAGTACGTTTGTTTCATAGAATATGGACTATATTTTCCCCATATCTCTTTTGCTTCTCTTCTTATGAATGGTTTACTCTTCTCACCCTTAATCGGATTTGTGATAGTAAGGAAAACTTTCTTACCCTGTTTCCATGCCTCAACCTTATCATTAAGTTTATTCATCTCTGTACGAGAATCACCTAACCCAGCAACTACGTTCCTACGTTCACCTTTTGATGTGTATCCTTCGCTTGATTTCTTATTACCCATAATATTTTTCCTATGCGTCCATCTGGTCAACGACCCTAGACTCTGAGTTTGTTTGTTTAAGTTTTTCTTCTAACCTTCTTGCCTTTGCACCAAATGCTTTTCCAGCAGATTCCAAGTTTGACATCAAACTACTTAAATTTGATGCTTGTGTTTCTCTTGCTAATTTATCACCATATAATCCTTTTGGTTCTTCTGCTGTTATACTTTCTGAAAAAGAATGTGCAAGTTCTTTTAATGATGGTAAATCAGCGAGTAATGATGCTTTTGCTTTCTCTATCGCTTCAGTTGCGCCAGGAGGCAATTCGAAGTTTGGTAATTTTGCAGATAATGCGGAAGATAAGGATACACTGGATGTTCCATTTGATAAAGCAGTTGCAGCAGATGCAAGAGTAGTAGATGCTTCAGATACTATACTATCTAAACTAAATCCGCCAGCAGTAAGACCAGAACCGAAATTATTACTTATAGAAGATAACTTACTAATATATTGATTACCTCCTGCCGTTAAACCTGTTAGTGCAGTTAATTCTGCCTGTAAGTTTAATGATGGTAGAGTAGGTAATGTAGGCATAACAAGGTTAGTTTTTGCTTTCAAATCTTCTAGGTTTGTTTTAAGGGCAGATATTACCTCTGCAGCATCTGTTTCTTTGTTAGCTATAGCGGTAATGTCTATACTTTCTATTTTTGATGCGACTGCATTAAAAAATGCGTTTGCGCCAGGCAAGTTGGGTGTTTTAAAATCCATTCTAATCTCCTACAAAAACATCAGCAGAACCAGCTGCAGTTGGGGTGGGATTATGACCT
>Ga0308010_1000887_pt1 | contig 17728 bp, 14 predicted proteins | sample Neamet129_FD_202368 | JGI IMG/M metagenome (GOLD analysis project Ga0308010, IMG submission 202368) | Marine microbial communities from water near the shore, Antarctic Ocean - #129 | ecosystem: Environmental > Aquatic > Marine > Unclassified | place: Southern Ocean | collected 2014-07-24 | reverse complement strand
TTTATCCATTTCAGTTACTAAAAATTTCCTGGCTTCCGGCTCAATAGGCGTTAATCGATATTCATTAATCAGCATTGTTTGATGGCCCAACCAACGAGACCATGCCTCTTTACTGACCTCATTATAAATACGTTGGCCCAACTCACCTGGGTATGGCGCATAATCTAGGCCATCCGCCTCTTCTTTTAGAATACAACACATGATTTTACGGGACATAAAATGATACCTTTCAATTAATATTTTTTAGCAACTTCTCAATGGGCGCAGCCAATCCAAATTCAACTGGTGACTGTATTGTGTGCCACAATTCTTTAGTCTTCAACTTCACCTTACTAAAAGAACCATCAATACGCACCTCAATTGGCCTCATATCTAATGAATAATGACTAAACGTATGACGAATTCCTTCTTGTTGATGAATATTTATCGGCAAATATCCTAAATGCTCTAAGCACCATTCATCTATGTATTTCTTTTCTGATAGTTCTGGCAGACTGCAAAGACCACCCCAAATTCCTGTCGGTGGCCTTTCTTCCAATAGAACTCTATCCTCACAAATTAACATCACTAAATAAATTATGTGATGGGGCTTGGTGGAACTTTTTTTTCTAAATGGATAAATCTCTTCTTCTGAGCGTTCATGCGCAATGCATGATCGTTGAATAGGACAATGATTGCACTTAGGCTTAGATCGAGTACAAATTGTTGCCCCTAAATCCATCATTGCTTGTGTGTATGAGGCCAAGTTACTTTTTGGAAGGTGCTCTTCTGCTATATCCCAAAGTAAATCCTCTACTTTCTTTTTACCTGGCCAACCCTCTACCGCATGATATCTTGCTAAAACTCGTTTTACATTACCATCTAAAATAGCAAAATGTTGGCCATCAGCTAAAGCTAATATAGCTCCAGCGGTCGATCTGCCAATTCCAGGCATACCTATTAAAGTATCAAATTCTAATGGAAATAATCCGTCATAATGCTCTTTGATATAAACACTAGTTTTATGTAAATTGCGTGCGCGTGCGTAATAACCCAAACCCGACCAATGGCTCAGCACTTGATCTAAAGGCGTATTGGCAAGTGCATTAATATCCGGAAAAGAATCCATAAAACGTAAATAATATGGAATTACAGTAGCAACTTGTGTTTGTTGCAGCATAATTTCTGATACCCAAATACGATATGGCGTTTTATTATTTTGCCAAGGCAAATTCTTCCGACCATGCTCTGCAAACCAAGATAATACTGATTGAGAAAATTCTTGCATCTTAGTTGATCTTTATACTTTTCACGAATAACCCAAAAGAATTTTCCTTCTCTTGTTTAATTAAGTAGATGGTTTTTGATTGCATCTTTTATACGATCACTTTGATCCTTAAAAGTACTCTCAACTTCATCACGAAATATCTCTTCGATATCTGGGCGAAAAGATACTGATCCATCACCGCCTCGAACCCGAATAGGAATCGATCCATTAGAAAAATCCAAAAGTTCATCATCGCTTAAATCCAATACTGAATTTAAATCTTCATTAAGTTTCGCACGAACAGAGTAATCAAATGACCCGTCAACTAAACTTACATCGCCTCGACCTGTAATTAGGGTAAACGGAAGCTTCATTACAAAATCTTGACTCTTAAAAACACCATCATTGATGGAGCCAATAGTCTCAATAGAAAATATATTACTTGTCTTGTTTATAGTTCTCTCCGGTGAATCTTCTCGCTTATAAATCGAACGCGCGGTTCTTAGTTGTTGCCAAATATCATCGTCTAGCCATCGCCCATCATCGAGTTTAAGATCTGCAAAACCATTTAAGCCACGAGTGAAGGAGTCGATATTTTCTCCTTGCCCATTGAGCATCACATGCCCAGTTATTCGCCCTATAATATTTGAATTTATGGTTAATAATTGATCCAGGTTGGTTATTTCATCCGGTCTCATCTGGATATTTAAATCAATATTACTGAACTCCATATCAACAATATATTCATGTTCTAAGAGTAAGTGTTTCGTACTCATGCTCAAATAAAAATCACCAATCTCAATAAAATTTTTAGGAGAATCTATGGCCTGATCATCCAGTGTGAGATTTTTGATTTGTAATTTTAAGTCAGGAAGTAAATCGACATACACGGGTTCATCGATTTGTAATTCGTAATCAGTAATAAGTCCAACAGCTCGAGTAAGCAACGAGCGAATATCAAGTGAAGCTATCAAAAACAAACATAAAAGTAAGACTGTCAACATAGATAACAATCCAACAAAGAAAACCTTTAATCCCTTAATTATAAAGCTCATAGATTTTCAATTCTTAACGAAGGCGTTCAAGAAATCCAACAAAATCTTCTCCGCGCTCCATGACTTCAACCAAAGCTGATCCAACAATTGCTCCATCAGCATGTCGACCGATCATCCTTACATCCTTTGCCGAGCGAACGCCAAAACCAGCGCAAACAGGAAGATCAGTAATATCATAAATTTGATCTAGATACTTCGCCAAATTTGCTGCTAAACCACTGTCACTACCTGTTATACCGGTCATTGTAACCGCATAAACAAAGCCTTTTGAAGCAGCACAGAGATTAATCATTCGGTCAATAGGAGTGGCAGGAGTAATCAACTGGATGAGACCTAAGCCCATATTTTCAAGCGATGATTGCAATTCTGCACTTTCTTCTAAAGGTAAATCAGGAACAATAAAACCTCCAACACCAACTTCTTTTGCGCGTTGCGCGAGCTCCTTATAACCAAAAGCAAGCAATGGGTTTAAATAAGACATCATAACCAGTGGAGCTTGAAGTTGTTCACTAACAGTTTCAATTTGATCAAAAATCCATTTGAGATTTACTCCATTTTTTAAAGCTTGGTGACTTGAGCGCTGAATAGTCATCCCATCAGCCATTGGATCAGAAAATGGTACCCCTATCTCAACTACATCACCGACTTTGCTTATGTTGATTAAATCATTAGCAAAAGAATTAAGCTGTGGATACCCAGCCGTAAAAAACGGCACCAAGGCTGTTTTATTATTATTGTTAGCTGCTTTTAATGATGACTCGATTATTTTGAATGATGACATAGTAATTAAACTCTTATATGTTCTGATAGAGTGATCATATCTTTATCGCCGCGTCCTGAATTACCAATTAAAAGTCGCTTACCTGGATTTTTAGCTGCCCACTTCTTTGCTGCAGCAAAAGCATGAGCCGTCTCCAAAGCAGTCAAGATACCCTCAGTCATACATAATTCCGAAAGTGCCTTTAACGCCTCTGTATCAGTTGCGCTCTCATAACTTACTCTCCCAATACATTGCAAAAAAGCATGTTCTGGGCCTACACCTGAATAATCTAATCCAGCAGATACGGAGTGTGTTTCTTGAACTTGCCCATCACGATTTTGCAAAATCATGGTGTAAGCACCTTGTAACACTCCAGGTGTGCCTGTTGCTAAAGTAGCAGCATTTTCACCGAGACCACTGCCATGGCCTCCTGCTTCAACACCAATTAATTTGACCTCCTTATCACTTAAAAATGGATGAAATAACCCAATGGCATTGGAACCACCTCCAACACAAGCAAATATAGCATCAGGCAATCCGTCCGCTTGTTCTAGCATCTGTTTTCTCGCTTCTTTGCCAATTACCGATTGAAATTCTCGTACCAAATAGGGATAAGGGTGAGGGCCAACAGCTGAGCCGATAATATAATAAATATCACTTGGGTCAGATACCCAGTTTCGCATCGCTTCATCTATTGCAGCTCTTAACGTTTGATCACCAGTTTCAACTGCACATACTTCAGCACCTAGTTGTCGCATGCGATCGACATTGGGTGCTTGTCGTTTAATATCAACAGCCCCCATATAGACACGACAAGGTAATCCTACCCTAGCACACGCTGCTGCTGAGGCGACTCCATGCTGACCGGCACCAGTTTCTGCAATTATTTGCTTAGCGCCTAATTTTTTAGCTAACAAGGCTTGCCCAATTGCATTATTAATTTTATGTGCGCCTGTATGAGCCAAATCTTCTCGTTTTAACCATACTTCAGCACCCCATTCCTGACTTAATCGTTTTGCATAAGTCAATGCTGTGGGTCGCCCGACCCATTCATCCAACTCGTCTTGCCAAGCACGAATAAATTCAGGATCATTAAGATATTTTTTTACTCCAGCTTCAAGTCGAGTAAATGCTGGCACCAATGTTTCTGGAATATAACGGCCACCAAAGGGGCCATAACGGCCCATTTCGTCAGGAAACTTATCCTCTAGCATAGATTGATATAAAGATTGTTTCTCCATTTCACTCAAATCTGCTGTCATGAGTTCTTCCTTATCAATTAATTACAACTTTTAGCTGCATTAATAAAAGCTTTAATTTTATTAATATCTTTTTTACCCGGTTCTGATTCAACTGCACTGGAAACGTCCACTCCAAATGGGTGCACAAGGGAGATTGCTTCACATACATTTTTATGACTCAAGCCTCCCGCGAGTATTAAGTTATCTTTGGAGGCTATCAATGCCGCTCTGTCCCAGTCAACTCGCATACCATGGCCGCTTTTCTCGCCTTCATAAACAAATTTTCTTTTCAAAGGCAGCTCAACGTCTCTTTGATGCTCACGAAATACAGGCCATCTTTCTATGCCCCTAGGAACAGACAAATATTCAAAATCTACCGCGTCAGTTTGTAGCACATCCGGCCTAAATTCATTAGCGATCATATTCCAATCTTGCTGTTTAGGATGAAGCATCACCGCAATACGGAGTATATTTTTTGGTATATTTTGAGTAATTTTCAAAGCATTTTTTATGGAAATCTGACGAACAGATTGAGCAAAAACAAATCCTATAGCATCAGCACCCGCCTCAATAGCTGCTTCAACATGCACACGTTCAGTTAATCCACATATTTTTACAAAGACACTCATTTGTTGTGATTCCGCCCAGCTAAAAGTAATTCTTGAATTAACTTTTCTGGCTGCTCGCTTCGCATTAGGGCTGTCCCAATCAATGCCATGGAGTAACCATTTTGCCTAGCTGAAATAATATCCTTGTCATTATACAAACCACTTTCTGCTACCGAAATCACCTCACGTGGCATCTCTTTAGAAAGTAAGGATAATCGTTGCGAATCAACTGCCAACGTCCTTAAATTTCTGGTATTTACACCAAATAATAATTTATTTCGTTCCGCCAAAATCCGATAGCGACTCTCAGCTAATAAAGATGTTGATTTTATGACATCTTCTTGATCAAACGATTCCAACAAAACAAATAACGAGTGGTCATGAGCACAATCCAGCATATTTCTTAATTGAGCCGGTTTAAATAAAGCAGCAATCAACAAAATACCACTCACACCATGGATTTTAGATTCAATTATCTGTCTTGGATCAACCAAAAAATCCTTACGCATGACTGGCAATGATAACTTGCTCACTGCGCAAATAACTGCATCCAAATCAAAGATATTGCCATCAAAGTACGTTGGTTCTGTTAATACTGAAATCGCCGCAGCACCGCCGTTTGCATAGGATAAAACACGATCAATTTTGCTTAAATCGGATCCAGTCAGTCTTCCTTCTGCCGGCGATTTAGCTTTATATTCTGCGATAATATCAAAATTAGAAAGTTGTAGATCAAAAGAGGGCATATCGAGCTTAACGGCATCATATGAGTGAGGCAAATGCTCGGCTCTTGCCATACTCAAATCTGCCATTTGTTTGAGAAAATTACTCATTATTCTGTGAAATAAGCCTTAAACTTATCAAGAAAAGCCAGGGCCTTACCATTATCAAGAATTTTCTTTGCAGCCTGAACACCTTCTTTTGGATTCTTAACTTTTTTCATCAGCTCCAGCACCAGTGAGGCACCCATTAACAATGCGTCATGATGCGCACCTTTATCATCACCGCTGAATACAAGTTCCAATGCTTTGGCATTATAAGCAGCATCTTTGCCCATTAAATCTTTAGCTGAACACCTATTCAATCCATAATCTTCAGGTTGTCGAATAGTCGCACTAACTTTTCCAGGCTCAACATCATATAAATGAAATTCGCCAATCGGCGTTGCTTCATCCCATGACGGCGCTCCATGGACTACAAAAGCGCGCTGTATCGGCAAACCTGATAACGTTTCGGCCATTAATTTAGCTGCTTTCTTACTGTATGCTCCTATAAGCTGAAATGGAGGTGTGGCTGGATTACTCAGTGGACCCAACATATTGAATACAGTCCTAACACCCAAGGCATTCCTTACTGGCATAATGGCTTTCATTGCTGGATGAAAAGCCGGCGAGAATAAGAAGGTAAATCCCAAATGATTTAAGGCAGCAATCGCTTTTTTTTCATTAGTTGGCAATCTCATACCTATTTTTTCAAGCATGTCGGCACTGCCAGAACGACTTGAGATTGATCGATTACCATGCTTGACCACCCTTATTCCATAGGCAGCTGCCAATAATCCTGTTCCTGTAGATAAATTCAAACTGCCAGAGCCATCCCCTCCAGTGCCAACCGTATCCAATGTGGGAGTGCCTTTAGGTATTTGTGGATGAATAGCAAGATCTCGCATACCACGAGCAAAACCTCGGATTTCATTGGCTGTTTCACCCTTGGCGCGGAGCCCTGCTAATAATGCACCTGAAAGACTGGGTAATAAATTCTCAGTAGCCATAGAGATCATTAGTTCATAAGCCTCTTTCTCTGACAATGAAATGCCATCCAGTAATCTATTTAGCATAATTGAGTATTTCTTACTCATCGGCTCTAATCTTTAAGAAATTTTGTATAATTTTTTGACCGTCGGGTGTCAAAATACTTTCGGGATGAAATTGAACACCTTCAATAGGTAAATGCTTATGTCTAACACCCATAATTTCTTGGCTGTTTGAAGTGGCTGTAACCTTTAATGTATCAGGTATACTCTTTAACTCAGCAGATAGTGAATGGTAGCGACCAGCTATAAATGGATTAGGTACATTTTTGAAAATTGTATTTTCATCATGATTGACCTCAGAGGTTTTTCCATGCATCAATCGATCTGCACGCACAATATTACCACCGAAAAACTTCACTAAACATTGGTGACCCAAACAAACACCCAATATTGGTATTTCTTGAAAAAACGCCTCAATCAGTCTATTTGAATTTCCAGCATTCTCAGGGCTGCCCGGTCCAGGTGAAATTACTAAATGCGTGGGCTCTTCTTTTTTAGCCGCATCAATATCGATTTTATCGTTCCGATAAACTATAACGTCCACTGCTTCAGTTTGAAATGCTTGTACTAAGTTATACGTAAAAGAATCATAGTTATCGATCAATAGAATCCGACTTTTTTTATTCGTCATAACCCCTCTCCAGCTATTATGAGCGCTTTTTTAAGTATGGCGCTTTTAGCAAAGACTTCTCTGTATTCATTTTCTGGGATACTATCACTGACAATACCCGCACCTGCTTGAAAACTATACTCGTCCTCATTAAATACAATAGTACGTATGGTAATAGCCTGATCCATGTCACCATTAACATCAAAATAACCAGCCGTTCCTCCGTAGAGTCCACGACTCTCTATTTCCATCTCTTCAATGATCTCCATAGCTCGAATTTTAGGGGCACCCACTAGAGTACCGGCCGGAAAACTAGCAGCAAATAAATCAAAGGCATCTTGTCCTTTAGCTAACTCGCCTTGAACTCCACTGACAATATGCATTACATGACTATAACGCTCTATTACACGAAAAGGTTTAACCTTAATTGTATTTTCTTTGGCAACTCTACCCAAATCATTTCTGGCTAAATCCACCAACATAATATGCTCTGCACCTTCCTTGGGATCTTCTAGTAATAATTTTTCATTCTGCTGATCCTCTAGGCGTGTCGATCCTCTCGGCATCGTTCCTGCTATTGGTCGTAATGAAGCTTTTTTTCCATCTAACTTGACTAATGCTTCAGGCGAAGAACCTGCCACTCTCAAAGAACCGAAGTCAAAATAAAACATATAGGGAGAAGGGTTCAGTAAGCGCAAAGCACGGTAAACCTCAAAGGAGTCTACTTTTGATTGACCTTTAAAAATAACAGAAAGTACAACTTGATATATGTCTCCTGTACCAATCCATTCTTTGCATTTTTTCACTCGTTTCACAAACTCAGCTTCACTCATCCCAGCTTGTGGCTCTTCAAATTTCACTACATTCGCATTTTTTGGTAATGGACCACGTAATGTTTTCACTACTTTATCTTTAAGCTTGAGTCTCTCCAGTTCTGAACCTGCATGCAAAAGGGCAACCCGCCGTGTTAAGTGATCAAAAACCAACACTGAGGTGGGCATTACAAATATCGCTTTAGGTAAATTTTCTTGTGGAATTAACTTACAAGGTAGCTCCTCGAACAGCCTTATAATGTCATAACCTGAGACACCTACGAGCCCACCAGAAAAAGGTAATTCATCTATTTTTGGCTTTAATTCAGGCGAAGCTTTAAGAAATTGACGAAGGTAATCGAGGTAGTGTTCTTTGTTCTTAGGCTGACCGACTAATGACCCATCAACGTATAAACCATCATGATCAAATTGCACTTTTACAGCATCACCAAAACCCAAAAAAGAATAGCGAGCTAAGCGTTCCCCCCCTTCAACGCTCTCCAAAAGAAACCGAGGGCGAAGCTTATGGAGCTTCAAAAAAGCCGATACTGGGGTATCCAGATCCGCAATAATATCGAATGATGATATAGCTGACATAAAACCTCATTTTTAAATGCAAAAAAAAACCCATCTCCTTTTTATTTTTAAAAGGAGATGGGTTTTTCTAGATAAAATAACTGAACGCTAGCCTAGCTCCCACTCCTTATGCGGACGCCATGACCAATTCCAAATATTTATGTTAATAGTTTTCATTAGAATAAAATTATCTTCCGAGATTACGAAAAAGTCAACCCCATAAACCATATAAAGTAGGGAGTACTAACGAAAACCCCAGCCACATTATGATTGTGAGTGGAATTCCAACTCGCAAAAAATCGGTAAACTTATAACCACCAGCACTCAATATGAGAAGATTAGTCTGATAGCCGTATGGAGTTGCATAACTCATATTGGCACCAAACAAAACCGCTAATACAAATGGCTCAGGATCAACATTTAATTGAGTGGCAATACTAATAGCAATAGGCGTGCCTATAACAGCGGCAGCATTATTCGAAACAATATTGGTCATCACTGACATAATTAACATGAACAAACTTAATATTAAAGGAACAGGTAAACCAGTTGAAATTGCCACGAATGATCCGGCTAAATAACTGGCCATGTTCGTAATCATTAATGCCTTACCGAGAGCTAAGCTGGCCACAATAATCATAATCACTCGGGTAGATAATGACTTGGCCACATCTTGCCAATTTAAGCATTCTAAGACCAATAAGAAACCCACACCAATAATAGCACTCACCGAAATTGGCATCAGCCCCAACGCTGCCACCAAAATTACTGCTCCCATCACCGTGAGCGCGCGTTTAGCTTTATGTTTTTGTGGTAAATCTTTGGCCCCGTCTAATACCAACATCGTCCCAGAAGCTTTCAAAACATCAATAGCTTCATTGGTACCTTGTACTAATAGCACATCACCAGCCCTTAATTTGATTGTACTTAAATCTCCAGTCACATGAGGATTTGGAATCCTGGCCCGATGTATTGCTAACGCCATTAATCCATAATTAGCTCCAAATCTAACTCCCTCTAAACTTTGTAAATGCAATGGAGAGCCCCTAGTGATAACAACCTCGGCCATTTGCTGCCCCTCTTCATTCAATGGAGTATCTTCATCTATAGGATGATCAGGATCAGATAGGCTGTATAAAGTGGCTCCTAGAACTTCCTCAAAATGTTTTAAATTTTCTGAAGTATCTTTAACGAACAATCGATCTCCCGGTAACACTATTACAGATGGGAAAGGAGATAAAAATAATGAATCACTGCGTTGAATCTTTTCAATACGAATTTCGCCATTAGTTTTAGCGAGTAATTCAGAAAGCTCTACCCCAGCAGCAAATCCATCTTCATTGATTAACAATTGGCTATTAAAGATACGCGGTGAAGTATCCGCCATGGGTGGCGTTCTTTCCGGTAAAATTTTTGGAGCAATCAACCATAAAAATAATATACCCACACTACCAACTATCACTGCAGGCAACATAAAATCGAATATAGAAAATTCTTTAAACCCGACATCTCTGGCAATACCTACAACCAGAAGATTTGTCGATGTTCCTATCGTTGTGGACATCCCCCCGATAATTGTGGCCAAACCCATGGGCATCATGACCTTTGAAACGGGAAATTTCGCACGCAATGATACACCAACCAAAATAGGCATTAAAAGAACTACGATCGGTGTATTATTCATAAATGCACTCAATACACCCGCTGCGATTAACGTTAATAATGATGCTAATAAGGGCTGTGATAGCCAGGCACTGCTAAGTAATGATGCCAATGGCTGCAATGCTCCAGTCCTCTCAATTGCTTGACCGATAATCATCAGCGCACAAATTGTGATTAAGGCTTCATTACCAAAACCAGAAAAAAATTCAACTGAAGAAAAGACGCGACCCTCAATAATATATGGGAAAATCTGAAAACCAGCAGTCAATAGAACTAGAACTACTAAACTGGTCGTTTCAAGTGGGATTTTATCGCGAGTGAATAAAACCAATGCGATGCCGGTTAATACAAGAACTGCTATACCGTGATAATCAGGACTTATTATTTCCAAAGTAGCTCACTTTAAATATTATTAAATTACTTTATATGGTCATACATATTACAAACTATTTCAAATAATGCATTAATCTGATACAAATCATTGAAACGATATCAAATGGTAATAATGATTGGTGAGCTAGTGTAGTTTTTGTTATGGTCTCGTGATTCTTATTTAATATTGGATAATAAAATGCCTTCATTTGATGTAGTAAGTGACTTTAATCGTCACGAAGTTGCTAATGCAGTTGATCAGAGTAACCGTGAAGTAACCACACGTTTTGATTTCAAAGGGTCCAACTCAAAATTTATACTGGAAGAAAATTCAATTAATTTGATTTCTCAGTCTGAATTTCAACTGCAACAGATGTTAGATATTCTTAGACAGAAACTATCAAAACGCGGTATTAATATTGGCTGCTTGCAAATAGAGGACCCAGATCTTAGTGGCAATGAGGCCCGACAAAATATTATATTAAGAAAAGGGATTGATAGTGATCTTGCTAGAAACTTAGTGAAAAAAATTAAAGCTAATAAAATTAAAGTGCAAGTCGCCATTCAAGGGGATCAGTTACGCGTCTCTGGGAAAAAAAGAGATCATCTCCAAGACACAATACAATTCATCAAAGAATTAGATATCGATTTGCCTTTACAATACGAAAACTTTCGTGATTAATCAAAGTGAAACTGAGGATTAATCATTTGCGAAGAAAAGACATACAATTTGCAGAAAAAGACCAGGCATTGCGCAATGATGTTCGAATGCTGGGTCACTTAATTGGCGATCTAATTAAGGAACAAAGTGGACAAAAATTATACGATTTTGTTGAAAAAGCACGTTTGACTGCAATCGAAAATCGAGACGAAGATACTTCTAAGAAGACTAATTTAAAAGATTTACTTAAGGGGCTTGAACCAAAATTTGCCATGGAAGTAATTCGTTCTTTTTCGACTTACTTTCAAATGGCCAATACAGCTGAAAAAGTTCACCGTATTAGAAGACGACGCTCCTATCATCAGAATCCTGGACAATTTCAACCGGGTGGCATGGAAGAGACACTCACAAAACTAAAAGCTAATGGCACTACTTTAGATGAATTAGAAACTTTACTTAAATCTATATTAATACAGCCCGTATTTACAGCGCATCCTACGGAACCCACAAGAAGAACTATTTTACAAAAAGAACAACGAATCGTCCGTCAGCTAATTGAGATGTTAAATCCGACCATGACCTTTCAAGAAAAAACTATCTGTATGGAAAATATCAAACTAGAGATCTCCACAGCATGGCAAACACAAGAACACCCTTCCGATCAAATGACTGTAGCAGACGAACTTGAGCATATTTTATTTTTTATGACGGACGTCTTATATCGGGTCTTACCGCCACTCTATGAAGATATACAAAATTCAATCCTTCGCGTATATGGGGAAGAAGCAAAAAAAATAAATCTTTCTAATATACTGAGCTTTGCAAGTTGGGTGGGTGGTGACATGGATGGTAATCCTAATGTTAATGCCAAAACTATTCGTGAAACAATGGCTAGGCAACGAGCCCTGATTCTGAATCTTTATTATAATGAGTGCGGCGCCTTATCCACCAAGCTCAGTCAATCATCTACAAGAGTGACTGTAAATAAAGATATTCAGGATAAAATAGATGAGTATAAAGAGAGTTTTCCAAATGCTTATCATTCTCTGCCGCCACGTCATCGTGGGATGCCATATCGCGTTTTATTGCGTCTCATCCAGGAAAGATTACAAGCCACTCATGATGATGACGCATTTCCATATACTTCTGCTTCCCAATTTATGGATGATATTGAAATTATTGCAGTAAGTTTAGATCAAAATAAGGGTCAAAATGCTGGACTCTTCGCAGTAAACCGTCTTTTAAGAAGAATTTCGACATTTAATTTTCACTTACTGTCCCTGGACGTGAGACAAAATGCCATGGTTCATAGAGAGGTAGTCGGCGAATGCTTAGGTGAGAGTGATTGGTTGCAATGGAGCTCAAAACAGAGAACACAACGAATTTCTGAAGCACTCACAAATAAAGAATCACCCCTAAACAAACAAAGTACCCTCACAAAGAAAACGCTAGCTGTTTTTCAGGCCATTGCTTTTTGTAAACGAAAATATGGAAAGGAGTCGATTGGTCTTTTTATTGTCAGCATGACTCAAGATGTTGATGATATTCTCTCAGTGCTTCTGCTTGCAAGTTGGGGTGATCTTCAAAATCGAGATGGCAATATCTCTCTTGATATAGCACCACTTCTTGAAACAGTGAGTGACCTTGAGAATGGACCAAAAATTGTTAAATCACTAATAGAACATGAATACTATTATGCCCATCTCAAGATTCGAAAAAATAAACAAACAGTGATGATTGGTTATTCTGATAGCAATAAAGATTCTGGTATTGCCTCTGCAAGATGGGCTCTTCAAGATGCCCAAATCGCTCTGGTCAAAGCTGCATCTAAATATAATATTGATTTATTTCTCTTTCATGGAAGAGGGGGAACAGTCAGCCGAGGGGGCGGGAAAACGCACGCAGCTGTCTTAGGGTCTCCACCTGGAACAATTAATGGTTATCTGCGAGTGACCGAGCAAGGAGAGATCATTAATGAGAAATATGGGCTTAGAGGTATTGCTCTTAGAACATTAGAACAAGCCACAAGCTCAGTTATTCTTGCCAGTGCCCTTCCTCAGAATCAGAAAAAAGATCTGCCGGAATGGCAAACTATAATGCAAGTAATTGCAGAAAATAGTCAAAAAAAATATCGTAATTTATTGCATCAAACCCCCGGTTTTCATGAATATTTCCGTCAAGCTACTCCCATAGATCTAATAGAAAAAATGCGTATAGGTTCACGCCCCTCATCTCGAAATGAGGACAATAATTTTGAAAACTTACGTGCTATTCCATGGGTATTTGCATGGACACAAAATCGTTACATAGTTCCTGGTTGGTATGGTTTTGGAAGCGGCATTAAAGCAGCTATCGATCAATTTGGAGAAGAATCAATACACACCATGTTTCATGATTGGTATTTCATGAAAGCATTACTGTCGGATATTGAAATGGTAATAGCAAAAGTTGATTTAACAATAGCAAATCATTATTCAGCACTGTCCGATAAGTGGCACCCTCAATTCTCCCAAATAATTGAAGAAGAATTTCATCTTACGCGTGAATCTATACTGACATATTCTGGAAATAAAAATATATTAGACAATGATCAAACACTACAAAGAGCTATCATACTTCGCAATCCTTATGTTGATCCTATGAGCCTCATTCAAGTGGATTTACTAAAAAGATGGCGTAAAACTGGACGAAGTGATGAGGCATTATTTGAGGCGTTAGTGGCCAGTGTAAATGGAATTGCACAAGGCCTTCAAAATACAGGTTAGCTCAATCTGTCAGTTTTTGAAGCACCGTCCATTCACCATCAGAACCACTAGATATGATTCTATTTTTAACTGAAATTCCTGCAGCATGAACAGATTCCTTATTGCCCGAGATAAGAGGGTGCCATGCTGGAATATCTTTACCATTATGAATTAACTTATATGCACAAGTAGCAGGTAGCCAATCAAATGCAGCTGTATTTTTAGCTGATAATTTAACACAGTCTTTTACCTTCTTAGAACGATTTGAATAATCCTTACAGCGACACGTTTTCGTATCAAGCAATCTACAGGCAACATCCGTAAAGTAAACTTCGCCAGCTTCTGTTTCAATTTTTTCTAAGCAACATAATCCACATCCATCGCATAATGATTCCCATTCTTGAGAATTCATTTCTTGTAAAGTTTTTTCCTCCCAGAAATTTTTTTTCACTTAAATCAGCCTCGAACAGGATAGAATGGTTCTTTTTAGTTATCTGAATTACTATGAAAGCAGTTTTTTTAGATTATAACACCATCGGCCCGAAGGATTTGGACTTAGGACCACTCTTTGAATGCCTACCTGAGTTAGAACTATTTGATGCCACTTCCCCTGATGAGGTGCCAAAACGCATCCATGATGTGGAGTATATCTTAACTAATAAAGTTGTATTAAATGCGTCTAATTTAGAGGCAGTTAAGAATTTAAAATTTATCGGCCTCACCGCGACTGGTGCTGATAATATTGATTTAAATTACACTAAAGAAAATAATATTAGAGTATGTAATATCCGCTCATATTGCTCTCAATCGGTTGTAGAACACATCTTTGGTGTACTTTTCAATCTAACTCATAACATTGGGTATTATCGAGATTTAGCAACAAATGGCGCTTGGCAAAAAGGGGACGATTTTTGTCTGCTCAATCATTCCATAAGAGAACTTTCTTCTATGAAAATAGGAATCATAGGTTATGGTGAGCTAGGTAAGAGTGTGGCAAAAATGGCTAAAAATTTTGGTATGTGCGTGCTAATCAATACACGAAGCACGGCTTGTTTAAAAGGTGGTGAGGAATCTATACCATTATCATCTCTTCTTGCAGAGGCTGATATTGTTTCATTACATTGCCCATTAACTGATAAAACAAAAAATTTAATTGGTAAAGAAGAACTAGATCTAATGAAATCTTCAGCAATACTAATTAACACAGCCAGAGGAGCGCTTATAGATTCGCAGGCTTTATACACAGCTCTTACCGAGAAAAAAATTGCAGCAGCAGCAATTGATGTATTGCCCCAAGAACCTCCCACTGATGGCAATGTTCTACTTAATTATAAAGAAAAAAATCTCATCGTCACACCGCATATCGCATGGGCCACTGTAGAGGCAAGACAAAATGGGATCAATCAACTTGCAGAGACTGTACGTGCTTTTCAAGCAGGAAAAAAACTGAATATATTGAGCTAATCACTCAAAAAAATTTATCAGTTATTGCGTAATACACCGATGGGTGGAGACTTAATAGCTACCCTGGTAGCAAAATAGCCACTGATGCAAACTAACATTACACCGCCGAGCAATCCTTTTAACCACAAAGAAAAGCTAAATATATATTCTAATTCAAAAACACGTTCTGCAATCTGCCAAGCAAGAATAGATGATCCTGTTGCTGCTAATAAGCCAGCTGCTAAGCCTATAGCTGAAAATTCAGATAATAAACCCAACAATATCATCCGTTTTTTCATACCAATTGCACGCAATAAAGCACTTTCAAAACGCCGCTCATCGATAGTTGAATGAACTGCTGAAAATAATACCGTCACACCAGCCGCCATAGTAAAAATAAAAACAATTTGTATAGCCAAACTTACTTTTTCAATTATCTGACGAACTTGTTGTAAGATTGGCTCAAGATCAACTATTGAGATTGTTGGGTAAGTCTCCAATAAAACACTCAATACATCACTTTTTTCATTATTTAGACGCAGACTAGATATGAACGTCATTGGGAATGATTCAAGTGCATTGCCTGAGAGCACCATAAAAAAATTTGGTTGAAATGAATTCCAATCCACTTGCCTGATATTTGCAACAGTCGTTTTAACCTCTTCTCCTGCTATTAAAAAAGTTAAAGTATCTCCTATCGAGACACCCATATCTTGAGCTGCTCCCTCTTCGACAGACACCAAGGGAGCGCCCTCATAATCTTTTGGCCACCAACTACCCTGAATTAGCTTATTACTTTTATTAAGGGAATCTGACCAAGATAAATTAGCCTCTCGATTAGCCATCCACTTACCTCTTTCATCCGGATAAGTCATGGTTTTAACACTACTATCATTAATAAATGACATACGTGCTCTCACTAATGGAACAAAATCAGGTGATGGAATATTATATTGCTCAAAGATCTCTTTAACTTCATCGGTTTGTTCAGGCTGAATATTAATCAAAAAATAATTGGGTGTACTTTCTCCTAATGTTTTTTGCCATCCTTCAAGTAGATCAGTACGAATAAAAGACAACAACATTAAGACTGTAATACCGAGACCAAAAGCAACAATCTGAATTGCACTCTCCTGTCCACGCCTAGAAATATTAGCCAATCCATAGCGCCATGCAGCCCCAATATTTCCTCTCATATTCGATAACAACAAAACCAGACCGCGGCCAACTAGATAAAGTAACCAAGAAATAATAATTGCGCCGGCCATAATAATTGAAAGCAAATATGCATCACCAATTAAATAATATAAAAGTAGGGCAATAGCCGAAACCGCACTTCCGCCTATTATTAGTTGCGAGGGTGGCAAGGGCATGCTGTCTCGCCTTAATACCCTTAATGGTGAAGTCTCACATAATTGAAGTAATGAAGGAAAAGCAAAACCAAATAATAAAATAAAAGCAGCAAGAAAACCTATTTTAAGAGGCTTCAAACTCGGATCTGGAAGATCCCCAGTAAATAATCCAGCCAAAATACTACTGACGCTATTTTCTACAATAAACCCTAGGAGGGAACCCAATATGACGCCAACCAAACCTATCATCATCAATTGTAGTGTCATCACTTTCACAACAAATTGTTTTTTAGCGCCCAAACTCTTCATAAGTGCAACCGTATCCATGCGTCGTTTCATAAATCGGCGTGCTGACATAGCAATAGCGATAGCACTTAATAAAATACTAATAATGGTCGTCATCGATAAAAATTGCTGGGACCTATTAATGGCTTGATTTGTCCTCTCATTGCTATCTGACCGATCACTGATGCGAGCTGATTCAGTCAATAAATTGCTAATATTTTTTTTATATTTCTCAACTAATGAATCTTCTCCTGCAACCAATAAGGAGTAATTTACTCGGCTTCCTTCGCTAATAAGATCGGTGGCTGGAATTGCCGCAATATTCACTAAAATTGAGGGTGCTAATGAGGCAAAGCCAATGGATTGGTCAGGGCGATATCTTAAAACAGCCTCAATTTTAAAATCAGCATTACCAATAGATATAACATCACCGACCTTCGCTTTTAATCGACCCAGTAAAGCGCTATCAACCCAAACATTATTCTCAT
>Ga0308010_1000876_pt1 | contig 17827 bp, 10 predicted proteins | sample Neamet129_FD_202368 | JGI IMG/M metagenome (GOLD analysis project Ga0308010, IMG submission 202368) | Marine microbial communities from water near the shore, Antarctic Ocean - #129 | ecosystem: Environmental > Aquatic > Marine > Unclassified | place: Southern Ocean | collected 2014-07-24 | reverse complement strand
AATCTTACCTTATTCAACAGTGACTGATTTAGCCAAATTCCTAGGTTGATCAACATCAGTCCCTTTTAGAACAGCCACATGATAAGAAAGTAACTGTAATGGGATGGTATATAAAATAGGCGCCTGAAAATCTTTTATCTCAGTGGGCATCGTCATTGTATGAGTGCCAATCTTATCTGCAAACTGGACACGTGGATCTGCAAAAACATATAGTTCGCCACCCCTTGCTCTTACCTCTTGTAAATTACTTTTTAATTTCTCAAGTAATTGGTCATCTGGGGCAATGGCAACTATCGGCATATTCTCATCAACTAAAGCTAATGGACCATGTTTTAGCTCTCCAGCAGCATATGCTTCAGCATGAATATATGAAATTTCTTTTAATTTTAAAGCGCCTTCCATTGCAACAGGATTTTGAATCCCTCGCCCCAAAAATAATGCATGATGCTTATCCGCAAAATGCTGTGCAAGTAATTCTATATTACTATCAAGGGCCAAAACTTGGTTAATAAGTTCGGGTAATTCCAATAATTGTTCGACTAGGTCTTTTTCTATTGCCTTCTTTAAACCATGTCGCCTACCTATGACAATCGTCAATAAAGACAATGCTGCTAATTGAGTAGTAAATGCTTTGGTTGATGCAACACCAATTTCAGGTCCAGCATTAGTAATTAAGACTAAGTCAGATTCCCTAACCATAGAGCTTTCAGGCACATTACAAATCACTAAAGTTGAGACGTAATTTGCTTTTTTAGCTTCTCTCAAAGCGGCTAAAGTATCGGCCGTTTCACCCGATTGACTAATTGTGACGAATAATGTGTTATCGGGTACGACAGGATTACGATAGCGATATTCACTCGCAATTTCGACACTGCATGGGACTCGACATATGTCTTCTATCCAATATCGAGCGACTAAACCTGCATGATAGCTCGTTCCACAAGCAACAATATGTACACCCTTAACTTGATCAAGGGCTAAACTGGCATCTGGTCCAAAAGCATTTTCGAGTACCTGGCCATCGGCAATACGTTGATTTAATGTGTTACCTACAGCAATTGATTGTTCGTATATTTCTTTGAGCATGAAGTGTTTAAATTCACCGCGCTCGGTGGCTTCTGATGATAATTTACTTTCTGTAATTTTCCTGGTTACCTCGATGCCCTCACTATCAAAAACAGTGACTTTATCTTTCTCTAAGATGGCAACATCATCTTCTTCTAAAAACATAAAGTTATTAGTCACAGGCAATAAAGCAGCCACATCTGAAGCGACATAATTTTCATTAATTCCTATCCCAATTACGACAGGGCACCCAGATCGTGCAACCATCATTTTATGCGGCTCATCCTTAGATATAACAGCCAACGCATAAGCGCCTTCTAATTCGCGAACCGTCATATTAACCGCATCAAATAAATTGTTATTTGCAGCTAAATGATAATGAATTCGGTGCACCACCACTTCGGTATCGGTATCCGATTCAAATGTATAACCTTCGCCAAGCAGTTCATTTTTTAATACTTCATGATTTTCAATAATGCCATTATGTACGAGAGCTATATCTTGTTCAGATAGATGCGGATGAGCATTATTTTCTGTCGGAACCCCGTGTGTCGCCCATCTTGTATGCGAAATACCAAGAAAGCCCGTTATCGGATTTTTATCTAAGGCGTTTTGTAATTCTTGTACTTTTCCTGCGCGGCGCAATCTTTGTATTTTATTGTCATCAAATATTGCTATCCCAGCGGAATCGTAACCTCTGTATTCAAGACGGCGTAATCCTTCCATTAATATAGGAGTTACATTTCTCTCACTAACTGCACCAACAATTCCACACATTATTTTTGTTCCAATATCCTGATTGTTAACTTATGTTTTTTTAGGGCGTTGCCATTTATCATTTGTAACTTGCTTAGAACGCTCTAGCGTTAATCTGTCTTCTGCTGCTGATTTTGTTATCGTTGACCCGGCGCCAATCGTTGCGTTTTTTTCAATCACAATGGGAGCGACTAATTCCACTCCAGAGCCAATAAATACACCGTCTTTAATTTCAGTAATATATTTATTAGCACCATCATAATTACAGGTAATAGTACCGGCACCAATATTGACTGAGGCGCCTACTTTTGCATCTCCAATATAACTGAGATGGTTGATTTTACTATTTTCGCCAACAGTACTTTTTTTAATTTCTACAAAATTTCCAATTTTAACATTACTGTTTAAATCCGTTCCTGGCCTCAATCTTGCATAAGGACCTATGACTGAGTCTTGACCAATTAATGCAGTATCAATATGACAATTTGCATGAACAACCGCATTGTTATAAATCTTAGAATTTTTGATAATATTATTGGGCCCAATACTAATATTATCTCCAAGTATAACCTCACCCTCGAAGATCACGTTTACATCAATGACTACATCTTTACCACAAACCAAGGTGCCTCGAATATCCAATCGAGTTGGGTCCATAAGTGTGACTCCTTGCTTCATTAAATCTTCTGCTAGATTTTTTTGAAGCAAGCGCTCTGCTATTGCTAATTCTTTTTTATCATTAATACCCATTACTTCTTCCCAATTTTCAACTTTAGTGCCGCGCACCTTGACGCCATCTTGAACAGCCATACCAATAATATCTGTTAAATAATATTCGCCCTTCGTATTGTTTTTATTTAATCGATTTAACCAGCCATTTAGAAGTCCTGCATCGCAATACATTATACCGGTATTAATTTCCTTGATTCTCTTTTCTATATCAGTGGCGTCTGATTCTTCAATAATAGCTTTTATGTCACCATCATGGCGTACGATTCTCCCATAACCATCTGCATTAGGCAGCATTGTCGTGAGTAATGATATCTCATTATTCTGATGACCTTCTATTAATAACCTTAAGGTTTCTTTGCTCACTAATGGAACATCCCCATATAAAATCAGTGCATTACATTTTTTTGTAATAGTTTTTGCGGCTTGCATCACAGCATGGCCCGTTCCTAATTGTTCTTTTTGCTGCGCCCATTTAAGACCCATATTTGATTGAAAATATTGTTGTATTAATTCACCGCCAAAACCATGCACTATAAATATTTCATGAGGCTCGAGGGTCTCTGAAGTACAAATCACATGCCCGAGTAATGGCTTACCAGCTAAGGGTTGTAAAACCTTAGGTAATAACGAATTCATTCTTGTGCCTTTTCCGGCAGCTAAAATAATAATACTTAACATTAAATTACCTTATCATTTTCACACTCATGATCACAAAGTTCCAACAAAATATAGCTATTTAATAATAATATCAATCAAATAAATCAATTACTTAACTAATAATGCATGATAAATTCAATAAAACAAACATTGTCATTTTCTTCTAAATTAGGATATTTTATTATTAGCCGAATATAAAAAACAAAAAGGAACGCTGTGAAAAAAATAATCAACCAATTAATCTGGATTATTAGCATAATTTTTACCTACCAAATTACCTTTGCAAGTGACCAACAAGACATCGACCAAGAGATATTCCCAACTAATATTAATTATAATATTGATATACCCACACCAGCCGCATTTCTTGGTAGGCCACTTGGCGCAGCTCCTGTAAGGCATCATGAATTGGTCAATTATCTCCAATTAGTTGCCAGTCTTTCAAATCGCTTAACCATCGAAACTATTGGTTTTTCTCATGAAAGAAGACCTATTTTATTTGTGGTTGCTACATCTGAATCCAATCAGGCTAAAATTGATGAGATTAAAAAGCAGCATATCGCCCTGACTGAGCCAAATTCAAATCAAAATATCAATAAAGATATGCCCGTTGTTACTTGGTTAAATTACGGTGTCCATGGAGCTGAATCAAGTGGCATGGATGCGTCACTTCCAACTATTTATCATCTTGCTGCCGCTAAAGGCAAAGAAATTGATGCTCTCTTGAAAAACAGCGTAATTTTAATGACGGCTGTCTTTAATCCTGATGGTCATGCAAATCGTATTGCTTGGTTGGATACTTTTGGAAGTCAAATACCTAACTCAAATCCTGAGCATATAGAACATAATTACGATGGTCGGCTTGCCAGAACCAATCATTATGGTTTTGATTTAAATCGGCAATGGATTTCAGCTACTCAACCTGAGCCTAGAGCTTGGGTTACGAAATGGCATGAATGGCGACCCAATGTTTCTGTGGATTATCATGAAATGGGGAGCGAACAAACTTATTATTTCTCTCCAGGAGTCTCTACAAGAAATCACCCCTTAATTCCAAAACAAGGCATGGATCTGGTTGCTAAAGTAGTACAGCCATCAGAAGCGATTTTAGATGCACAAAAAAGATTATATTTTCATGGTGATCGCTATGATCACTTCTTTCTTGGAAAAGGCTCTTCATTTCCTCTAGTCAATGGAGGTGTGGGGATATTACATGAAGCCAGTTCTGCTAGAGGCGTCAAAATTGATACCAGTAATGGCATCAGAACCTATCGCGAAAATATCATTAAGCACTTTAGAACCAGTATCGGCAATGCTCAAGGTGCAGTTAACAATAGAATGGAATTACTTAATTATCAAAAACAATTTTATGCAAATGTGCCGACTAGGGCTGCCGAACATCCAATCAAAGCTTATGTCTTGACTGCAGGAAAAGATAACGCACGTTTGTATCATTTTATTGATCTATTAAATTTTCACCGTATCAATGTTCATCATCTGAAGAATGATGCGACAATTAATCAAATAAACTATAAGAGTGATGAGGCTGTCATAGTCTCTCTTAATCAATCACAACACACTCTTATTAGAGGTATGTTTGATCTTGCGCATGAATTTGAAGATAGCAAATTCTATGATGTCTCAACTTGGACTCTACCGCTAGCTTATGGTTTAGAATATGCCGAAATAAATGATGACAGTCTTAGTAATAAGCTTTTGGGTCAATTGGTCGATAACACCAAACCCACAGCAATGCTGCCCGATCAACCTAAATATGCGTATGCATTTGAATGGTCAAATTATTATTCACCAAAAGCACTCTATCGCATTTTAGATGCTGGTCTTTTTACCAAAGTTGCTCTTAACCCCTTTAAAGCATCCACGTCTAAGGGGGCCCGTGAGTTTAACCGCGGCAGTATTATTGTTTCGTTTGATAGACAAGCCGTCAAACCTGAAGTAATTCATGATCTTTTAAAAAACGTTTCCCAAGATCATGGCATAGAAATACATGCACTAACCTCGGGACGAAGTGTTGCTGGGTCAAAATCACCAGATATTGGCAGTCAATTCAATAAAGCCATCGTAAAACCAAATATATTACTGGTCGCTGGTCGAGATATGGATTGGTATAACGTAGGAGAGATTTGGCATCTCTTGGACCAAAGAATGGCAATACCTGTAACAATCAGCGATCGAAATCTAATGCAAAATACCGAATTTGATCGTTATACACATATAATTTTCGTAGGCGGCAAGTACAAAAACTATCGCCCTGGATTTGAAAAAGAATTAAGGCAATGGATTCATAAAGGAGGCACCATCATTGGTATAAGGCAGGGTGCTGACTGGATTCAAAGAGATCTTTTTGATATTGATGAAATAAAAGATAAAGCCGAAAAAACTCACAACAATAATATTAGATATGCTTATGCAGAAAAAGAAGGTCGTGACCCATTGGAATTTATTGGTGGTACTATTTTCGCTGGTGATTTAGATATAACTCATCCACTAGGTTTTGGTTATACCAATAGAAATATAGCCCTGCATAAAAATACGACATCCATTTTATCTAGACCCGAAAATCCTTATGGAACTGTTATAGCCTATAAAGACTCACCAATATTATCGGGTTATGCATCAGAAAATAATCAACGTGCAATTGCAAATACAGCTGCGCTCGTTGCAGAGAGATACGGCAAAGGAGCTATGATACTTTTTGCTGATGATCCAAATTTTCGAGCCACTTGGTTTGGAACTAATAAATTATTTTTAAATAGCTTATTCTTTTCTTTGGCTTTTGATCAACCCAAATAAACTAATTCTGAATTACTGAAAAAATAATTTTAGAGGGATACTGAAAGGAATGATGCACCATATTTTCAGCCACTACGCCCTCTGTTTCGTCGTAATTGTTGCCACCTGTATTTAAATTCCTCATATATTGAGGAAATTTACTGGATGAAACTTCAATTCTAATTCTATGGCCTTCCTGAAATACATGACTGGTTGACATTGGCGTAGGTTTAATTTCATAGACTTTTTGCTCTTCCATGAATACCTGCTTATCGTAACCCTCACGATAACGAGAGCGAAAAATGGTGTCATCAACATTAAACGCTCTTCCGTCTGGATAGACATCCACAAGCTTAACAGTCACATCGGTATCTTTAGCGCTTGAGGAGAGGTAAATAACCGGTCTTACATTGCCTGTTACCTCAAGATCTTGTTGCATAACCATAGAGGTATATACTAATACATCCTGTCTCGCCTCAATACCTCGTTGATCATAACTGCCACCCAATGCTGCTTTTTTATTGCAGCACACACCGCCACCAAGTGCTGGAACAGGATTCATAGGATCATAAGTAAATTGATCGCTTGAAGAAGGAGATCGAGTGTGATTGACCAACTCTCCATCACCAAATAAACTGTTAGCCCCGGCATTACTCGAAAGATATAGTGTCATCGGTTTCGCTGCTTTTGGCGGCCAAGTATCAGAAGATTGCCATTCATTCTTGCCCATAGTGTAATACTGAACCTTAGGCAATTTTTTAAAAATTTTAGTTTTTTCTTCTTTTAAATAGAAGTCAAAAAAGCCAAACATTTGTTCATAAAATGGAAACGTAGCATTGCCCATATTTAATTCACCAACAATTAAATCCTCATTTTCTGGGATTCTATAAAAACCGCAGTGTAATGTGGGCGCCATCACCATGTATTGTCCCTCTTGGACAGATTTATCTTTACCATTTTTTACTGCGTGATTAAAAACTGCTAGGTTCGGCCCTTGGCTTACATCAAACCAACTATTAAACCAAAAAGCCGGCACATTAAATTCTTCATTATCGTGATACAGTCCACCTTCATACCAATCAGGATGATCTGGTGTTCTTTTCATTAATGTCTCCATGGGTCCACTATTTGCGCCAGCATCGTCTAACCATTCTATAGATGGCAATTTACGTAATTGTTTAATCCAATTAACCTCTGGCATATCAGGGGCAAGGTCATACATTTTTCTTAATCGCTGAAGATCCTCTTGAGACATCCCAGCTGGAAAACGTGGATAAATTTGTTGTTGCACACTATAAAGCCAGACTGAAAATAATGTTTGATGTACGCCACCCTTGAACCAATTACCCTGCTCATAGAATTCACCCACACGTCCAATGCCAGCGCCAGATGCCATTGGCACCATAGCTTTGTGCGCCGGATGATCTTGCGAAGCAAGCGCCATCTGCCATTCAGCAGAAGAGGAACAACCTAATGTGCCAATGTTTCCGTTTGACCAAGATTGTTCAACAAACCAGCTCAAAGCATCAAATCCATCGGTACGAGGATTGCCTAATATCTCCCATTCGCCTTCAGAGTAATAACGTCCTCTTTCATTCTGAATTGCCACAGCATATCCGCGTTTAACCGCTTCATAAGTCCATTGTAATGTGGCGCCTCGAATTTCATTAAAATCATAAGGTGTTTTTATAAAAACAAGTGGAAGCGTTTCTTTGCTTTCTTTTGGGCGGTAAATATCGGTTGCAAGTCGAACCCCATCTCGCATTGGTACCATGACCATAGTCTCAGATTCAGAAATTAATTCTAAGTCACTTAACTTAATGTCATCTGCCCTCAAAAGGGAAAAGCAGCATAATACCAATATAATTTGAACGACTCTTATCAATCTCACGTTTTAAACCTCTTTGAAATAAATATCTTATCAATACTTTTAGAAGCGAGATTATACCGATTCTTAGTTAATGGTAAAACGAAAAATTTTCAAGAATAGTTAAGTTATAAAAGCTCCTCTGGATTAATGACAGCGCCTTTTGATACAACCATATTAATTCGACGTGTATTACTTATATTCTCCAGGGGATTAGCATCTAATAAAACCAAGTCAGCAACCTTGCCCACATCAATAGAACCCATGGTGGCTTCCAAAGAAAAGAACTGTGTTGGCGTGATTGTAGCTGAGTACAAAGCCTCAATAGGTGATAATCCAGCTTCAACAAGTAGTTCAAGTTCTGTATGTAAGCTGTACCCTGGTAAGGCCATCCCAATGGGAGTGTCTGTACCAGCTCCTATAGGAACTCCACGTCTATGCATGTTGCCAACTAACTGAATACTCCATTTTGCAAATTCCGAACCATACCAGTCTTGATCTTTTTTCTTTTCAAACCAATCCTCCGTAGCTGCTATCCATTTCTCCTGAGCTCCTTCAGGTACTCTCGCAAGCACTTCACTCCAATCATCTCTTTCGTAACTTGGTCGCATTGAAAAAGAATTTAGCCTTAATGTGGGCACTTGAATGGTAGCTCTTAAATTATCCAGCGTTTGATTACAACGTTGCTCATCATAATTTTGTATGGCGGGTAACCTTTGTAGTTGATGAAGGCTGGATCTTAAGGTAAGACCTGGGCCTTCTGTATGAGAATTTAAACGCGATAAACGCTCCTCATGCAATTGAGAAGAATTGATAGCACAATCTAATTCAACATTACGTAAGTGCTCCATTGAATCCACTTCTGGTCCAGCTATACTTGCTGTCATTGAGAGCGGTATATGTGCAGCTATAGGTAATTCATATTTTTCAGCGGCGTCCGTAAGAGCTGAAAATACTGAAGGGGTTACCATTTCGTATATTTTTATAAAATCAACACCAGAATTTTTGAGCATTGCTATTTTTTCGCTAGCCATCTCAATCGTGGAGTTCTGAGTGCCAATCTCTGGGACTAGCCCACCATCATAAACCACGAATTCGCCATCCAACAAAGGACCGCTGAAAAATACTCGAGGCGCTAATGCATCAATGTCTCGCATCTTATCAATCACTGGCAATAATTTATCTATTAGACCACCCGTATCCCTGACGCTGGTGATGCCATAAGCTAAGAATAATGATGGCATATCGTCTGTAAAAGCATCGTCATAGGTCAAATGAACGTGCATGTCCCATAAGCCTGGAATTAAAAATTTATCGGTGCCATCAATAACTTTTAATACCTTTAGGGGCTCATCGTCTGTTGCTTTTATAGTAGTAATACGATCTTTTTCAAAGACAACAGTCTGAAATTCACGCACACCGTTTATAGCATCAATAACCGTAACATTGGTGATGGCTGTGCCCGAAGAGATTTCCTTATCGAGGCAAGCGTTGAGCATGCAGATTGATATAACTGATAATACGATCAAATGAATTTTTTTCATTTAACTGATCTCCTTGAAAAAAAATAAGCAACATCAACTATAGCACTGTAAAAAAATTACATTTCTTTTAAATAATTTGATTGACTCAATAATAAACAATCGGCATGCTACTTTTTTTGTTTCAATATTAACTAATAAGAGAGTAATAATGACCAACAACAATTTCAGTCCATACATCAGTATAGGTTCAAGAGTTCGCAAATCTCCATACTTTGACTCAACGAAACGTTGCGGTGCAAAGGCGTTCTCCATCTATAATCATATGTATATGCCAACACTTTACACCAGCGTGGTCGAAGAATACTGGAGTATGGTTAATGATGTGGTAATGATTGATGTTGCTGTCGAGCGCCAGATCGAAATAAGTGGTCCTGATGCACATAAATTAGTGCAATTTATTACGCCTAGAGACGTATCAAATTGTGATATGGGAAAATGTTATTATATTCTTCTGACAGGGGAAGATGGTGGCATCATTAATGATGCTGTTCTACTTAGATTAGAAGAAGAACAATTTTGGATCTCGCCAGGTGACGGAGATGTTCTTTTGTGGATTGAGGGTATTGCTATTAACTCTGGAATGGATGTGAAAGTCTTTGAGCCAGATGTATCACCATTGCAAATGGGCGGTCCAAAATCGCCACATGTTATGCATGCATTATTTGGTGATTTAGCAATAAATCTTGGTTACTATCGTGCCGTTCAAACAGAGGTTAATGGTATACCCTTGGTATTAGGGAGAACGGGCTGGAGTGGTGAATTAAGTTATGAGCTTTATCTTCAAGATGGATCTCGTGGCAACGAACTCTGGGAGCTAGTTGAAAACGCAGGTGCAAAATATAATATTAAACCGGCAGCACCACAATTAATTAGAAGTATAGAGGGTGAAATGCTCTCATATGCCTCAGATATTGGCCGTTATGATAATCCTTACACGATCGGTATGGGCAGACTGGTTAATCTAGATCGTAAAGATGACTTCATTGGTAAAGAAGCCTTACAAAAAATCAAAACTGAAGGACCAAAACGAAAGCTCGTTGGTATTGAAATTGATGGTGACCCAATCACATCTGCGCCAGAGCATCTTTGGCCTGTAAAAGATACAGATGCTATCATTGGACATGTAACCAGATGCATTCACTCGCCTCGATTAAATAAAAATATTGGTTTTGCTAATGTTCCTGTCAATTATGCAAATATTGGTACGAAAATCATAATTGACTCACCAAAGGGACTCCTAAATGCTAATGTTTGCGATAAACCCTGGTTCCCAGCAGAAATTAAAATTTTGAAAGATGATATCACCTAATCATCAAAATCAGCACTCTCAAACTCAGATAAGATTGAAGTGCCATTGAGTATCTGTTGCTCTAAGCTAAGAGTTTCAGGTAAAACATGCAATACAAAAAATTTGGCTAATTTTCTCTTATTATCATAAAAGTCACCCTTCTTATCAATAGTGACTCTCAGAATATCCGCCCATAAAAGAGCAACCACGTTCAATGAGAAGTATCGGGTATATTCTGATGCTGCTCCCATCGCATATAATGGGCTGATATTAACCTGCTCAATAATCCAAGCAGTCACTTTTTTAAAGCGGTCAAAAGATTGCTTGGTTTTAACGAAAATTAAATCAACGTCCGCATCACTAGATGACGTTTTATTAAATAATAAAGTTTCCCATTCTTCTATGAAAGTTTTAATTAAATGACTGTCTTTTAACATAAGCTTACGAAATACAAGGTCAGTTGCCTGAACTTCATTGGTTCCTTCATAGATTGTAGTAATTCTACAATCTCTTACCAGCTGTTCCATCCCATAATCATGAACATATCCATGGCCTCCAAATACTTGCTGAGCAGATAAGCTGCTTTCCATGCCAAGATCAGATAAATAACATTTTACCACTGGTGTTAATAGTGACACGATATTGTCAGCTCTTAGTTTTTTAGATGGGTCTTGAGATTTCTGCATCACATCTACGTGATGCCCAACATAAGTGGCAAGAGCTCGGCCACCTTCAATTTGACTGCGCATACGAAGCAATAACCTTTTTATTTCAGGCTGCTCAATAATTGGATCGGCTTTTTTATTTGTATGTTTTAAACCTGGTACTCTGCTCTGATGCCTTTCTCGAGCATAATTTTTTGCATTTTGATAAGCGATATCAGCAAAACCAAGGCCTTGAATACCAACCGTGATCCTTTCTGCATTCATCATGGTGAACATGGCAGCTAACCCTTTATTTTCATCACCGATAAGATAGCCTTCAGCATTATCAAAATTTAAAACACAAGTTCCTGAGCCTTTTATGCCCATTTTCTTCTCGATCGAGCCTACAGAGACACCATTTAATAATTCTGTTGCCTCTTCATTTTGAAGCTGGTTTCGTGACACCATAAATACACTAATCCCTTTGCTCCCTTCTGGCGCTCCTTCGAGTCTCGCCAACACCATATGCAAAATATTTTCGGTTAAGTCTTGATCGCCCGATGTAATAAAAATTTTTGTGCCATTGATGAGGTATTTCCCATCCTTAAAGCTTGCTTGTGTTTTTATAAGGCTTAAATCTGTCCCACAATGAGGCTCGGTTAAGCACATCGTGCCAGACCACTTTCCAGAAGCTAACTTGGGTAAATATGCATCTTTGATATTTTGTGGGGCACTATTTAATAATAATTGATAAGCGCCATGGCTAAGTTCGGAATATAATTTAAAAGCCAAATTACAAGCGCTCAACATTTCATCAAAATAAAATTGAACTAATTTTGGCAATCCACTACCACCATGCTCAATATTCGCATCAATCCCGGTCCACCCAGATTCTATATATAGTTGATAAGCTTCTTTAAAGCCTGGTGGAGTAATTACTCTTCCATCTATTAATTTAGCACCGATTTGATCACCAACACTATTCAATGGAAGTAACTCTGAGCTACAAAACTTTCCAGCCTCGCTCAGAATAAAACTAATATCCTCAACATCTAATTCCTCGTGACCATTAAGTTGATTGATATTTTTTATACCAATCCAATCTTTAAGTAAAAAAACAATATCATCAATGGGAGGTTTATAAATCATATATTCATCGTCTCAGTTTCTAAGTGGTTTGCCGTAGCTAAGCATATGCTGAATACGCTTTCTAGTTTGTTCTGTTCTAGCTAAAGTCAAAAACGCTTTTCTCTCCAGCGCAAACAAATCATCTTCATTCATCACTGTGCCTGCATCCACATCACCACCAGTAACAATACGAGCGATCTGTGTGCCCGTGGTCACATCATGAGGAGTTAGATAGCCTTTTTTATGTTTGTTTTGCAGCCAAGTTTGCATTTCTTCCCAAACTTCCCTGCCTGGCATAATGAAATTATCACGATAAGTTGGTTGATAATTTTTAGCTAATTTTTGCGCCGCCTTAACAGCTGTATCCAGTAATCTGTCACGATTCATTACAAAACTATCAATACCCTCTCTGAACATAGCTAATTCTTTTGCCTCCAATGGTGATCGTGCTGTTTTGCCATAGCCTATATTCATGAATGTTGCCCAAGCTGCGTCTGTTTCGTTTCCTTTAATTTCCCGCCATCGATAGAGTAATTCCTTCACACCGCCGCCGCCAGGAACAACGCCTACTAGTGATTCGACTAATCCCGTCACTGAATTTGCATGATAAATTGTCATGTCCGTGCTCAAAACCACCTCAAATCCCCCGCCAATAGAAAGTCCTGATGGAGCTGATATAACTGGTATTTTTGAATACTTCATAGCTTTAACTGTTTTTTGAAAATGATCTAAAAAGCCATCTAGTCCAGCCCAATCTTGAGATTCAATAAATCCTCCAATTGCTTCTAAATTAACCCCGCATGAAAAATGTGAGGCATCATTATGGATAATGAGACCAATATAGTTTTCCTCTGCATGGCTCACAGCGTCCCCTAATAACTGCATTGAGTCTGCATCAAGCGCATTGGCCTTGCTATGAAACTCAACCATGCCAAGATTATTATCAATCTCATAATAACTGGCTGCCCTATTTGTTAAAATTGGGTTATACGTTTTACGCTCTTCTGTAAATCTTCTAAGACCAAGATCATGTTGAATTTTTTTATAGGTTCCCCCTACCGTGAAATATTCTAAATGTCCCGCATTGACACGATAAAAAGATTTACCTGAAACCATTTGTAAGATCCTAGGAACATCTCTTCCCTCTTTTTCTAATCTAGAAATGAAATTATCTGCACCCAGTCTATCCATCATCTCAAAAGGACCTTGTGCCCAGTTATATCCGAGTTTCATTGCATCATCGATAGCAACAAGTGACTCATTAACATCTGGAACCAAGCTTGCGGCATAGCAAAAGGTATTTGAAAGTACCTTCCATGCATATTCTGAATATTTACTGTTTCCATCTAATAACAGTGTGAAATCATTTTTTTCTTCTGCTTCAATAGCTATAGCTGGCTTTTCAAAACTAAAATCTCGGTAAGTAATGTCATTAAAATTTAGCGTTTGTTTGCTTGAGCTATCTTCAGGATCTTTAAAGCGATAGAAACCACCTTTTAAGCCCTTGTTACCCATCAATCCTTCACTCATCATTTGCTTCATGAGAGGTATTTCATCAGACACCTCATGAAATACATCTTCTTTTGGTAAAATATCAATTAAGCTTTTAGCAACATCACTCATCAAATCGATACCAATAAGATCATATAAACCAAATACACCCGTTTTAGGAATGCCCATTGGACGACCAAAAATAGCATCAGCTTCTTCAGGCCTTAGACCAAGCTTAAACGCATTGTGAAGTGCTGTTTGAATGGCAAAAACACCCACTCGGTTGCCTAAAAATCCTGGCGTATCATTGCATAACACAATACCTTTACCCATATTTTCTTCATTAAATTTCGCCAAGCATTGAATTACATCTGGGCTAGTTAGCTCCCCTTTTACAATCTCCAAAAGTTGCATATATCGGACGGGATTAAAATAATGAGTGATGGCAAATTCTTCTTTAAATTGATCTGACATTCCATCAACCAATAATGAAATTGGAATTGTAGAGGTATTGGACGAAACAATAGAACCTGGCCGTCTTATTTCATCAATAGTTTTATAAAGGGCACGCTTAAGCTCTAATCTCTCAACTATAGCCTCAGCAATCCAGTCAGATTGAGCAATTTTATGCATATCATCTTCAATGTTGCCAATCGTAATTTTTTCTAAAATATTTTTATGCAAAAGGCCCGGCTGTTGGTCATCTAATAGTCTTTCTAAGGCTCTTTCACAAACAGAATTTCGGTTTCCTTCTTCACTTGGAAGATCTAATAAAAGAACCTCTATGCCAGCATTAGCTAATTGGCCGGCAATACCAAGACCCATTGTGCCGGCGCCAATGACTGACGCTTTTTCAATTTTATACATATAATTTAGCTCGTTGGATTGTTAGAAAAAATAAATGTCTTTAATAAATCTCGACATTGATTAGGCGTTTCTAGTGGAACCATATGGCCACTTTCCTGAATAATTTCAATCTTTGTTGAGGGTGGTAAGGCATCGGCTAAGGCCGTGCTTGCCTTACGCGGAGCCATTTGATCTTTTCCACCTAGTATTAATTGACAGGGAACTGTCAAATTACTTGCGGCTTTTTTGCCGCCTTTATAATTATTACAAGCATTCAAATCAGCATATAGCTCATTAGGAACATTGCCTTTCATTGTTTCATAGCCACCAGCAATCATGGAATTTCCAGGGATTGTGCCTTGATGAAGATGTCCCGCCTTACCAAAGCCCCAAGACATCATTTTATCAATTGCTGCCTTTGGTTTATTTCGTGCGGCATCCAAAAGAAATGAATTGACTGGCGTCTCATAGCCGCTAGCAATAAGAGACAAGCTCTTGACTAACTCTGGAAATCTTGACACAAATTCCATTGAAACCAAACAACCTTGTGAGTGGCCTACCACAGATACGGCAGATGCTTGCAATGAATTAATAACATTATTTACCCACAGGGCCATATCTTCGATGCTTTCAAGTGGGGGACCTTCTGAATGAGTATGTCCTGGAAAATCTAAACACAGAACAGAATATTTCCTGAAAGCAAAAAAACGAGAATGCAGTCCCCAAAAAGTATGATCTAAACCACTACCATGTAAAAAAAGAACTAAAGGCTGATTTTTTTCAAACGGTTTACCGCCAGTAGAAGCAAAAACTTTTTTTTCATTTATCGTGATATACATTAAATAAATTTTTTCGCAGCTCGAAAACCATTATTAAAATCTTGTGTGATATCGTTAATATTTTCAATGCCTACAGATATTCTTATCATATCTTCGGTAATTCCAGCAGCTATAAGCGCCTCTGCATCAATCCTAGAATGTGTGGTTGTCGCAGGATGAATAATAAGTGTTTTTGCGTCGCCCACATTTGCTAAATGTGAAGCTAGCTTCACATTTTCTATAAAAGCTTTTCCAGCATCTCGTCCACCTTTAACGCCAAATGTAATAATTGATCCTGCGCCTTTTGGCATATATTTCTTGGCAATATCATGACTGTTATGATTGGGCATGTCCGGATGATTAACCCAAGAAACCTGTTCGTGACCATCTAAATATTGAAGCAATTCTTTAGTATTTGATAAGTGCCTATCCATTCTTAAAGACAAGGTTTCGATACCTTGTAATAACAAAAAAGCATTCATTGGGCTCATTGATGGTCCAATATCTCTCATTGCCTCAGCACGAATACGTGTAGCAAAAGCGCTCGGCCCAAATTCTTCCCAGAAATTAATTCCTGAAAAAGGTGCATAGGCTTCAGTTAGAGTTGTATATTTGTCGGTTGCACCCCAATCAAAATTTCCACCGTCCACCACCACACCACCAATTGAGGTTCCATGACCACCCATCCATTTTGTGAGTGAATGGACAATAATATTTGCGCCATGATCAAAACAGCGGCACAAATAAGGAGTATTGAATGTCCCATCAATCATCAATGGTATATGGTGCTTTAAAGAAATTTTTGCTACCGCTTCTATATCCATAACAGAAAGGCCTGGATTACCAATTAGTTCGCCAAAGACAATCTTCGTATTATCTTGAATTGCAGCTTCAATTGACTTTATATCTGTAGGATCAACAAATGTAGAAGTGATGCCAAATCTTGGCAATGTATTTTTTAGCAGACTAATATTACCGCCATACATATTTGCAGAAGCAACAATATGATCGCCTTGACTGACTAATGCTGTGAGTGCACAAAATACAGCACTCATTCCTGAAGCTACACAAACAGCTGCCGATCCACCTTCAAGGGCTGCAACCCGCTGCTCAAGCACGCTCACTGTCGGGTTTGAGATACGGTTATAAACATGGCCGCCACGCTCAAGATTAAAAAGAGAGGATGCCGTGTCTGTATCTGAAAAAACATACGAGGTTGTTTGATGAATAGGCTGCGCTCGGGATCCAAATTCAGGATCCAGCGTCTGTCCTGCATGAAGGCTTAGTGTATCGAACGAAAAGAAATCAGACATTTGTTTAACTTTCTAAAATTATTTAGTTGCTTATTGCTTATGATAAGACACAGAAACCATGTTCGCCACTATATCTTTATTCCTAATGGGTTTTTAGGGTCCACTTCATCCATATATTGTTGCAATCTGTCATGACTGGTTAAGCCATAAACCAGACCCAACCAATTATTGAAAATTGCCTTTCCAGTATCTCCCCAGGTGTTATTGATGTGGTCATTCAGTTCATTTTCAGGAAATAATGGTGGATCTTTTTTCTGTTGCTTGCACTCTTTTATAGTTTTTATATAACTGTCAATTATATCTTTAGAGACATTATCAAAATAATGCTCAGGAAACGGGGGTGGTTCGGTTGTTTGATCTTGCGTATAGCGAATTACTTCTCTTTTATATTCTTTTAATAGGCTATTTACATCATACTCAGGATGACCCTGAAGATAGACGACACGAAATTGATCACGACTCACTGCTATATGTGCGCCAGCTTCATCGCTCTCTGCTAAAACGGTTAAACCCGCTTTTTGAAACTGTTGCTTGCTAATTTCATTATGCCTGGAATGAGGCGCATCAAAACGAGTATTAATATTGCGCATCAATGGATGTTCTTTTTCTATAGTTTGATGACTATACACACCCCATTTTTTTTCTTTTAAAGGAAGTCTATCGATATCATATAACTGCTTAACTATGGCATGTGTTGCCAGACAGGAGCATAAGGTTGAGGCCACATTTTCTAATGACCATTCCATAACTTTTGTAAGCGGCTCCCAAAAAGGCTCATCAGTCAAATAAGGCTGCTGAACATTTGCTCCTGAGATAATCAATGCATCAAGGCCCTGTTTTTGTAGCTCCTCAAAGCTAAAATAATGTTGCTTAATATGTTCAGCA
>Ga0308010_1000872_pt1 | contig 17869 bp, 17 predicted proteins | sample Neamet129_FD_202368 | JGI IMG/M metagenome (GOLD analysis project Ga0308010, IMG submission 202368) | Marine microbial communities from water near the shore, Antarctic Ocean - #129 | ecosystem: Environmental > Aquatic > Marine > Unclassified | place: Southern Ocean | collected 2014-07-24 | reverse complement strand
AAACTCCAAGCAAATAATAATAATGTTGAGAATGTTAAGCCACTTATAATTTTTTTAATCCAACCGCCATTAAAAAATGAGTACTCTTTATAAAGACACCAAACTAAAATTAGAGTTATTAAGTAGGTTGGAATAATTTGCCATCGATACCCTTCGAAAATAAAATGTAGGATAATAATGCCTCCAATAATTATTAACGGGAATTTTTTGTTTAATCGATAGCCTTTAGTTGAAATGTAAAAAGGGAAAATTGTGATAATAAAAAGTAAAATGATTTCAAAAAGTCTCATAATTATATTTTTTGACAAATAACGATCTCATTACTTTACATTCAAAAAACATATGATAGACAAATAATGGACAAGAGTATTATCATAAATATTTAATGTTTAAAAGCTTTGTGAAAATATCTTCATTATAGATAAGTCCTAACTTTTTTCTGAGTCTATATCTAGCTTTATTCACGCTATCTTGTGTTATATTTAATAATTGCCCTATTTCCTTTGAACTTAAATTTAACCTTATTAGAGCACACAGCTTTAATTCATTTTCAGAAATATTCGGACTTGTTTTTTTTAAAGATTGGCTAAAACTTGGATAGATTTTTTCAAAATTGGAATAAAAGAGAACAAGATTAGGACTATTTGAATCTGATTGCGTTATTTGATATAGATAATCACTAAGATCTGTTTTTAGTTTTTTAATATAATCCTCCTGAATGGATAATTTAAGTTCAGTTTTTTTCGTTTCAAATTGATTGTATTTTAAAATCTTTTTCTTGTGCCTAGATTTTATTCTATTAGTTTGCCTTTTCCTTATAAAAAAAGAAATAGTAATGTATAAGATGATACATAAGGCTAATGCAAATATAAATAAAATGCAGAAGACAAACCAAGTGTCAGTATTAACTCTAAAATCCATTAAACTTTTAATTCTTTCGTGAAGCGTAGTCTGCTCTGTTGATGACTCCTGAGTGTCATAAAAAAAGGATTCTAATATTAATCAATTAGAATCCTTTTTTAAATATTTCAAATTAACGGTTGACCTTAGAACCGCTCAAGATTAGAGTAATCAATATTGCTTTAAATTTTTAATCATATAATCTCGTACGTTTTCTACCTGACCTCTTTCAGCTAACATTTTTATAAATTCACTTTGACTTTGCAGTTTATCCAATAGCATCACGTGATCATGAGTTCCTTCCCCTGAAATACCTACCCAATGGGTTGCTCCATTAGGGTGATTAATATCATAAGTTCCAAAACCTACCCATCTCCCCTCAAATTCTTTTTTGAATTTCGCAATAATTTTGTCGTGACCCATTTTGAATTGATTAGGATCGTCAACTTTAAGGTCATAAATATGATCCCATTCATAATCCTCATTCGTTCCTTCTTGTCTGCTGAGTACTCTGCCCATATATGACTCTCCGTATTCCTCTACGTAGTTATCCATTTGACTCCAAAATAGGGGTCCTTTGACTTCTGTATTAATCCCTTCCCATAGATCTTCTCCCAGTTCCCAATACCACAGCAGTCGATGAGTCATGCCATTATCCGCTCCTTTTCCGATAACCTGAAGCGCAAATCCTCCTTTATTAGGTTTCATATCCGAGCAGCATGTTTCGTAAGCTTCTTCCATTTCATTTGCGGAATATTCTTTTGCCTTGACCTCGATAACATTAAAAACCATAGTTTGAGCTGAGAGAGTAGCTGCAACTAATAAATTGATCATTAAAAAAATTATTTTTTTCATTTTTGTTTATTTAGTTAGTAAAAATTTCACCCCAATATAAAAAAAACTCCTGAGACACCCCACCTCAAAAGTTTTATACACAAATTAGATGTTCAATCATCGAGTTCTTCAGTTAAGGCTTCTGCTCGTTCCAAAAGCTCTTGATCAAAGCTTGTCGTCAAAATAAAATTGGACATTCCTTTATGCCCTTTAATTATAAAAAATTTAAATATAAGCATCTGCTAAATTCTTCAGACTAATCCACATATTTAGTAGCCATTTATAGTCATTCTTTCTAGCTACTTCTAGAGGATCGTTTGTTTTTTCTTTTCCGACTTTAGAATCTCATCTTCGTAATACTCTATTTATTGATCCTATTTATTTGTTTCTGGTAGCTAATAATCGATGAGTTTAACTTTTTAATGCCAGAATCACCCTTACCTGAACACCTCATGAAATACTTCCCTTTCTAACACCTCAAAATAAGCCTCAAACTCCTCCAACATCACCTCCTTAGAGAAAACCTCGCAAGTACTATTAATCTCCTTTAAAACGGCTGTATGCATGCCAGATTTAAGTACCCCAACCCTGTAATAATCCTTAGCCTTATCACTTACTTTCAGCTTGCCATGCGCTCGCTTTGTGTGCGTTCCTTTGACTAGGACAAAGTCATGATCTCCTCGCACGATAAAGCCAGTATCTTCTAGTTCTTTTAAAGCGAGAATAATCATACTACCAAAGGGATTAAGACCAGATCTACGCTCCAGTCCAATACCATTAGCGATATCTGATCCATCTGCTTGAAGAAAGCCAGCAGTGCTGCAATGAGCTTCTAAGAAACAGTAGATTAACTTGGCTTCTCTGGATAGCTGTTTGAAGGTGTGGTCATTCCATTTAAGGGTATCTAATCTCATGTAATTTGTTTCTTACAAAATTACAGCGGAGGTAGGGGAAGGTTTGTTTTGTTAAGTATTTGATAGGAGTTGAAAACTTATTTTGATTTTGTATTTATTGGGTACCCTGTGGTATTTGGTGGGTTTCCCTTTTAGCTTGATTATTTATAATGATGTTTAACCCCGAGGTTGTAAATAGATAACTTTTATGGATATTAAATTAGATTATTTTGACTTAAATTTAATTTTGAATTAAAAAGGTAACTATGATATACAATCTTGCTCTTGATTGGACCCCAAACATTAATCATATAGGATTTTTTGTTGGTAAGAAGAAAGGTTTTTTTAAGGATTACGGTATTGATTTAAATATCCAATCTCCAGAGATCGATAATTATCAGTATTCACCAGCAAAAAAGATTGAATTAGGAATTTCAGATTTTGGTTTAGTTCCTACTGAATCTCTTATCAGTTTTAGGACTAAGAAAAAGCCCTATAAACTTTACGCTCTGGCAACCATTTTCCAAAATGATATAAGTGGAATCGCTGTCAGAGGAGACTCAGGGATAAAAAGACCTAAAGATTTAGATGGTAAATCTTATGCATCTTATGGGGCAAGGTATGAAGATTTAATAATTAAGCAACTAATTAAAAATGATGGTGGAATTGGTAACATTAATATTAGTTATCCTGAGAGATTAGGAGTTTGGAATACAATAACAAATAACAAATATGATTCAACTTGGATTTTTTTGAATTGGGAAGGAATTGATAAGCCAAATTTTACATTTTTCAAATTAAAAGATTACAATATTCCTTATTCATATTCCCCTCTTGTTGTATCATCAGAAAAACTAGTTAATGAAAAGAAAACCGACATTGAAAATTTCTTGAAAGCAATGAAAAAAGGATATATGTTCAGCTTGGAAAATATAGAAGATTCAACAAAAATTCTATATGAATATCTTCCTAAAAGAGATAAAAATATTGACTTAAATTCCTGCTTAATTTTTTCTAAAGATTATTTTGGTGACTTAAAACATTTCGGAAAAATAAAATATCCAGTAATTCTAAAATTCTTTGATTGGTTAAAAGAGAAAAATGTTGAAAATCAATTTTTAAATGTAAGAGATTTATTCGTTGAATTAAACTTCTAGCAAATTGAGATTATTTAAAAACAAAAAATGACAAAGGAAGAGAAGATTTAAAAACTCGAATCTCAATTTAATGGGGATATGTCTAAGGATATGGACATCAAGGATGAAATTCATAGACTTAAGCTAGAATGCGTTGGAGGTACTTGCTCCATTGATGATCCTGAGTTTGAAGCCTTTGGAAGTTATATTTGTTTGCACCAAATAGAAATCAACGATTATATCCTCCATTACAATTCATAAATTGACGATAAAAATATTCAAAAATTAAGTTGTTTTATTTCATCCTTCAAATAAATTTTGGGATTTTATGTACTTATTTTAAAAAATAAAATTGGCTTAATAACCTGTTTTTAACTCAATTTATGCCATTTATATCTTATCTTTCTAATTGAAGGGATACCTTGTTAATAAGTCTTTGTCATATTCTCAATAATGCAAATTAAATAATCCGCTTTATTAAAATTTTCAGGTTCAAGTTTTTTCACATTTTCTTGATTGACAGTACTTATTGTTAAATATTTAAGTGTAGGAGCTTCATTTTTAAGATACCAAAGAATGCCATCAGGAGAATCCCCATGCCTATCGGAATGGTAACTTCCATTAACATGTAGAAATAGCTTATTTTCTGAATAATTTTGAAGAATGAAATAAGCCATTGTAGCATCTTTAATGGCTTGAGCCTTCGGAAAGTTTACATTGACATGACCCGGAATCATATTTATCATATTCTGATATCCTGGAAGATTTGAGTCATATTTAATTGGAAGGGGTGATATCCATTTTTTTTCAGTTATTGTTAAATTTTCTAACACAGAAAATCCATTTTTATATACTAGTGAGGCATATCTTCTGGGTATGTTGGTTGAAACAAATTTTATTGAATTATATCTAGCATAATCAACCAGAGGTTTGTAATCTGTTTCAAAATTTGACCATAGACGGGCTAGTGAATCCAACTCAGGATAATCAATTAATTCATTCAAATATTGCTGCAGAAATTCTTCATTATCCCTCTCAAATATTTCAGAACCTAAAATTAAATTATTTTTAATATTTAATGACTTAGAAATTTCAAGTGTTAGCCAATGAACAATAGGATTATTATGAATTTCTCCAAGTAAAATAATATTTGCAGAATTTAATTCTTTAATAAGTTTTTTATAAGTAATTTCTTTACCGTTACTACGGTATAATTTATAATTTGGATTTCCTTGTCCAAATGATGAAGGCAGGGTGATAAAAAATATTAGTCCAGTTAAAAATAGTCTCATACACATCATTAATTTTATCTTAATTAATTTTATATCAAGTCATTTGTCAAATTTGTCCAAGCCTTTAACTCCGGCTTACCAGGTTTTCGTAATCCAAAAAATTGCACTATCAAATTTTTGTTGGCATCAAAAAATTCTACAGAAGTAACAATGCCATCTGCAGTCGGTTTTTTTACTATCCAAGCAGTAGCAATTAGATTTGATAAAAGGTGAAGATTGAAATTTTGATCTAAAATATTTATCCATTTCTTACCTTTTAAGGTTAAAGGCACTATTTTTTTCACCAATCCTTGGTGAATTTGAAGATTTCCACGATTAGCAACAAAAATCATAATAGGTAATTGAATTTGTGCCGCTCGATTTAAAATAATTTCTACAGACTCTAAAGAAGTTTGGAAAGTGTAAACATTATTGGCAAGCTCAAAAGAATAATGCCGAGCTAATTTATACTTATTAATTAAATTGAAAAAGTCATGAGTATCTTTAAGTTTACTCCAATTATTTAGGAATTCTTTTTTGTTTATTTTCCGATTATATTTTTTATTTTCTGGATTGATCAAATCAAGATGAGCACTTTGTTCTGGATCACGAAAATCATCTATAATTTGATTATAAGCCTTTTTATTGCTTTTAGGTTGTAAATATATTTTAGTTATTGCATCCCCATATTTATCGAAAATCTGTATACTTTTTCTGTTTTTTTCTCCCTCATGAGCAAATGCAAATCCCCAATAATGGAAAAATACACGTGTCTCAATACTACCTATTACTGTTCCCATGAAATGTGAATTTCCTTTTAATATTCGTATTTCTTGAAAGCTCCCTTTATGTTCAAGAACGCATCCCTCATTTCTTGTTAAGCTCATCACATTTCCTAGTTCACTAAACCGTTTTAATAATCTATCCCAAGGAGTCTTGAGCCTAATAACATTTTGGTTTATTCCTGTTATTAGTAAGGCGGCTTCGCTGACATTTAAAATTTTAGCAGCATCCCTAATCCTTAATTCAGGTTGATTTTGTTTTAATTTATCCCATCTTTGTTTTAGATTTTTTATGCTCTTCATAATACTAATGTATTATACTATTTATATTATTTTTTCTTGACCTTGAAACAACAATATTTTTGCCAGTTTCCAGATCTTTGATCATAGAAACGGGGCAATCAAAAGTCATCTCAATATTTTCTTCATTAAATACATCGGGTGTAATGCCACACTTGACAATTTCTCCCTCCTTCATTAAAATCATATTATCTGAGTAACTAGCCGCAAGATTTAGGTCGTGTATAATGGCCATTACCCCAATATTTTTCATTAGGAGAGCACGAGCGGTATCTAATAACGCATGTTGATGAAATATGTCCAAACCTGATATCGGCTCATCTAATAACAAGTACTTTGCATAATCAGTTTTATTCCATATTTGTGCCATTACTCGTCCAAGTTGAACTCTCTGGCGTTCACCTCCAGATAAAGTTTGGTAAACACGACCAGAGTATGGTTTTAAAAAATTATTCATCATTACTTCATTAATAATCTTATTTTTTTCTGATTTTGTATCCTGATAGGAATAGCGTCCGATTTCAATTATTTGCTCTACAGTAAAAGGGAAATTTACATGAGTATCCTGGAGCAGGACCGCACGTAATTTTGATAAGCACAAACTATTAATCTTTAAATTGTCTTCGCCGTTATACAGAACGATTCCATCAAATCCGCGAGTTTCTCCCGTCAAAATTTTTAATAGTGTGCTTTTTCCAGCACCATTCGGTCCAACAACAGCAGTGAGTTTACCTGGTTCAATTTTGAGGCTACAATTTTTTATAAGGTATTTTCCTTGTATGTCATAAGAAATATTTTTCGCCTCGAGCATTAAAAGATATTTTTTCGTTTAGATAATACTAATAAATAAATAAAAAAAGGTGTTCCCAAAGTTGCGGTAATAACTCCAATTGGTAGCTCTGCAGGTAAAACAACGGTTCTTGCAAACAGATCTGCAATTAGTAATAGTGAGGCTCCACCAAATCCAGAGATAGGAATTAATATTCTATGATCTGAGCTTAGCATCATCCGAATGACATGAGGTACAATTAGGCCGACAAACCCAATAATTCCAGCAAAAGCTACGGAGGTTCCTACACCTAATGCACTTAAAAAGACAATAATTTTTTTTATCCGTTCAACATTAACTCCACTGTGATAGGCTTCCGACTCTCCTAATGAAATTGCATTTAAAGATTTGGCACAAAAATTTAATCCAATGATAGAAATTAAAATAGGAAAAATAATAATTGACAAAATATTCCAAGTTGCTCCACTTAAATCTCCTAAGGTCCAAAAGGTAAATTTTCTCAACTCAAGGTCGCTAGCATAAAAAATACCTAGTCCAATGAGGGCATTTGCCATTGCACTAATTGCAACTCCAGCTAAAATTAAAATAATAATACTAATTCTGCCTTGATAACTGCCTAGTTTTAGAGTAAAAATAATAGCAAAAAGACCCCCTAAAAATGAAAAAAAAGGTAATAGCCAAATTTTATATTGTTCACTGGTGTCTTGAAAAAGACTATTAATCATAAGAATTATAAAAAAAGCCCCAAGTGCAGATCCACTAGAAACCCCTATGATACCCGGTTCTACAAGTGGATTTCGAAAGAGTCCTTGCAAAACTGCGCCACTAACTGCGAGAGTAGCTCCTATTAAAACGGTAAAAAGTACTCTTGGGAGTCTTATCTCAAATAGAACAAAGTCTTGGATTTCACTACCAATATTTATTTGGAAACCTAGATTATTCAAAAATATTCCTATGATTTCGTTCAAAGAGATAGAGACAGCACCGGTAGAAAGTGAAATTAAGAATAAAAGAAAAAGTATAATGAAAGCTATAGTGAGCATCCAATTAATAGAAATTCTTTCATTCTGGAAATTCTTTTTCACAAAATAAAACCTTTAATCAGAGTGAGTCAGATCAAATATTTCAATTGCAGTTTCAATTAATCGTGGTCCCCAGTTTGTCAGTTTTACGCCATCAATAGATAAAATTTGGCGATTCCTTCCAGCAGTTGTTTGTGAAACTCCTGGTAATTTTAAGACACTTTCTATTCCACCGAGGCTCTGCAAACCGGACTCAAAGAATAGAATGTAGTCGGGATTAGCAGCAATTAAAGCTTCAGAATTTAATGGTTTATATCCTTCGATTTCAGGTACCGCATTTTTTGCTCCTGCCAATTCAATAATCATGAATCCTGTATTACGTCCCGCGATTGACATGTTACCCATACCACGAGCATAAACACATAATATTGAGGGTCGTTGTGAATTCTTAGTCAATCGTTCTTTTAATATTAGGGATTGCTCTTCTAAATTTTTTATTAAATTTATACCTTCATTTTTTTTATCAAGGACTGCCGCAATAATTTTGATGCGTTCTAAAGTGTTTTCGTAATTACTTTGATTATCGATGACTATAAGTTGTCTTTTAGTTGATCTAAGTTGCTCAACCAAAATGTCTTTAACATACCCTTTTTCGACAATAATAATATCTGGATTTAGAGATATAATGCCCTCAGCAGTTATGCTTGATCGATAACCTATACTTGGTAAAGTTTGTACCTTACTAGGATATTTACTCGTTTTATCGGTTGCTACTATATTATCACAAAACCCTAATTTACATACGATTTCAGTAGATGAGCTTCCAGCGGTAATTATTCGTTGTCCTTTAATACAATTTGGATGAACAAAAAGAATTGCAAAAAATAGAATAATTGGATTCAAATTCATTAAGTGATTATTTTATATTCCATTTTCGTATTACCTGTCAGCTCTAAATGAATTATTAAGCTAATATTACACCCCATCTAAAGAATTAATAATATCCAATTTTCTAGCAAATTTCACTTTTTGTATAATGAGCTATATTCATAAATTTTTTGGGAACAAAACTATTGATTTGAATATCATCATCTTATATTATTACAAAAATGCAATTAAATGAACCTAAATGCAATAACTACTATTGGCTAATCTGTCTAATTACTTGTAGCGAAAAACATACATAAAGAGATCGTATATTCGAAAATCACAAACATTACTTTTGCTTTTTTGTTAAAACATAATAGCGACAATGAAAAGCGCAAATAAAATTTTAAATCTTTAAGACCTTTAAAGATTTAAAACCTTTTCCCCTGTATCGTTGTATTTATAGATACTTTTCGAACCATCTATTTCAAAGAAATATTCTTTGTTATTAAATATTTCATATAGGTTTTCATTACTAAAAGCATATTCACTAGATTGATGGACATGGTTAAGTACGATTTTCTCTAAATTATTGTTTTGTAAACCGTATACAATATGCTTATCAATAATACTGCCCCAGTTGTTATTTGGAGCTAATCCCTTTAACTTCCTCCAAATACAATGTCTATTGAAGAGGTCCAAATTATAATTTTGAAATATTATGTATTCAGTTGGATCAGGAAATGGAAAAATTTTCATTGCGTATTCTGCGTTCAAGAACTCACCAAAATTCTGTAACCTTTCACGTGTTAAATCAACTAAACTTAAATGGGTCATATTGGTTCGAAGCCATGCAAGGACTATTTCTAAATCAGGATGATCACATATCTTGAATATGGGTTTCTCGTCTGTCACTTTATAAATTTTTACTAATTAGGTTATTAAATAATCAATAATCTAAAATTCAAAGATATTTTAACATATCACGTTAGTCAAAACTCATTGTCCCATTTGGTTGATAAATATATCTAAATGTATAAACTCCATTATCAACTGCAGGCGTAGGTTCAGTGGGACAATCTTTGTAGTAACATTGAATTTCTAACTTTAGATAATTACCCTGAGAATCTTTAATCAAGATGATTTTTCCAGGTACGGGCGTTATTATTCCAGCAGCATATGAATACCATCGATCTTCAAAATCGTTATTTTTATTAATGGCATTTGCCGTTTCAGTATCAGAGGCAAAAGTTGTACCCTGCGGTACCTCTGATAAATTATCGAAAATCCCGGATATTGTAGTTGCTTGAACACCACCTGATCCATTAATACCTCCATTAGTTATAATGTCGGTTCCTTTCATGCCTATATCCCATGTCCCTGATGAAGTTACTTCCATCTCTGTTGAAAAATCAAAGTATTTCATTTCATTTTCTATGACAAGTACAGGTGGATTAGTTGTATAATCATATACATCTCCGGGGGCTTCAAAATTTTTTATTTCGACAGCAACTAAAGGATCCGGTGTTTCATCTTTGTCATTACATGAAATAACAACGCCTAAGAATATTATGGTACTTAAGAAGTATATTTTTTTGATAATGTTCATGATTTTTGTATTTAAATGGTTGATCATAATGTTAAATTTTATTTAAATTATATTTTATTCCTAAAAAACATATTCGCCCAGGAACTGAAGGCTCAAATTCATTTATGGTATCAAGTAAATTATTGACGCCGGCATCGAATAATATCTTGGATTTTAATCTTTTTTGTACATTAAAATTTAGTGTAGTATATCCTTTCGCTAATTCATAATTCCCAACTAATATTTGGTTACCATCTAAATCTCCAAATCCCCATCTACCGCGATATATTGCTCTAATAAAAACGTCTAAATGAAGCTTATCGTTTTTATATGCTATCTTGAAATTACCGCTATGCTTTGAGCGACCAAATAACCCCTGATAATCCGATCTAATCACTCTTCTTGAGATAATTTCACCAGGTGGTCGATAAGCAATTAACCCATTATCAATTTGCTCTAGCACTGTCTTATCAAAAGAATCTAAAAATTGATAACCCACCGACAGTTTAAATTGGTTATTTAAATTAATAGTAGACTCAATTTCAATGCCTTGTGTGACTAAATCATCTATGTTTCGATAACTGTATACGAATTGGTTATTATTTTTCTGAGCTATGCTCCAAGTATCAATTAGGTTGTAAATATTATTTCTGAAAATATTAGCATTAATTTTTAATTCTTCATTTAGTCGATAGTTCAATCCTAAATTGAAAGAAAATGATCTTTCAGCTTTGAGACCATGATTTGCGACTTGAGCATTGGCTCTTGCATTATCAATAGCGTTTAAGTTCGTTAAAGAGTCAAATCTAAAAGTTTCCCCTCTCTCAATTAGTTGCTCAATCCCTTGTACGGCCATAGCAGTTCCTAAGACGCTATAGCCGACAGTAGGATTTGTAAAATCAAGAAGTAATTGCCTGAAATCCGGAGCTTTAAATCCTGCGCCAAAAGAAAATTTCAGCTTGAGATGATTATTAAAATTATAAGCCAGAGTTAACTTGGGACTAATATTTTCTCCATACGCCTCATGATTATCGTATCTACCACCAATTGCAAAATTTAAATTCTCCTGCAAATCCCACTGGTATTGGAAAAATACATATTGAGAGGAAAAGGTACTATCTGCATATCTAGTTGAATTTACACTTTCATTAATATTGCCAAGACCGAATGTTAGAATATGGTTATTTTGAGGATATAAGTCTATTTGCAATTCAGTCCGACTGAATTTTTGTGTGAAAAGGTCCAAATTGAAGAGACTATTATCAGAGAGACGGATTATTTTGCGCTCAGTTTGATAATCACTTAAATATTGCCTCGCTGTAATTAACATGTCATCACCCACTTTCCACTCTATCTTAGGTAAGATATTCCAGTCCACTCGCTCAGCGTTATCGATATGCTTTGTTTTGGTAGTGGTTAATCCATCACTCAAAGAGATCATTTCATAATCTATTTGCGGTTCGGTGTAATAACGACCAGAAATAGAGAAATTTGCTTGGGGGGAAATGTTAAGTTTTGATTTAAATTGATATGTATTTGCTACATATTGAGGTACTGTTTTCTCTAATGAACTTGGATCTAGATCATACCCATCAGAACTTAATCTGTTATAAAATAAATTAAATTGATATTTTTCTTCTTTGTAACCAATTTCGGCACTGGCATTAAGCGTATTAAAACTTCTATATTTTGTACCAATATTTAAATTAAAACCATACGGTGGATTTTTAGTGATGACATTTATCACACCGCCCATTGCCGAACTTCCATAAAGTGAAGAGGAAGGCCCCTTTACAATTTCAATACGATCAATATTATTTATCGCTATACGAGAGAGATCTAAGGTTCCGGCAGTTCTGCCGATTAATGGTTCACCATCTATTAATATTAGTATGTACTCGGAATCTAACCCTTGAATCTGTATTCCTTCGCCATGATCAGAATTGACTATTAAACCAGTTTGTTCTTGTAAAATTTCGTCTAATCGTAAATATCCACTGCGTTCAATTTCGTCTTTTGAAATGAGAAGAAAAGGAATTGAGACATCATTAATATTTTGAGTAATCCTAGCAGCAGTTAAAACTACGTTATCAAGCTCTTTTATTTTATCAGGTAAAATAATAGGGTCAAGATTTAACTTCTCTCCTGACACAGTTATAATTTTTTTGACTGGTTGATACCCCCTCGCTGAGACTTTCAAATAATATTTCCCCTGAATAAATATATTAATCGTAAAATATCCATCTTTATTACTAAATACTACCTGGTCAATTGAATCGATTTGGATTTTTGCAAAAGGAATTCTTTTACCATTACCATCGGATACAAATCCATTTAACTCCGTGTGTGTTTGGCAAAATGTTTTAGGTAAGAAATAAGTACAAAAAATAAATAATAAAATATGAGTTTTACCAACCGTAACCATCGACATAATAAATTGTGATGTGCAAAACTTATCTTTACCCTCATCTTAGCCAATAACTATTTTTGTGATTTTTATGTGCTATAAATAGTGAGCTATTAATACTATTACTAATGGAATAGTTAGCTAATCATAGTTATTTAATTTTAGATTTACTTAGCAACAAATCGAACTAAGCTAATTGATGTTTTTGTGGTGAAGACATAATAGATAAATTTTTTTGAGTGTTTTAAAATTTAAAATACACCTCAACACCTCATAAAATACTCCCCTCTATAACATCTCAAAATAAGACTCAAACTCTTCAAAGATGGCCTGTTTAGAGAAACAACTCAGAAGTACAATTCATCTGCTTGAAGAAAGCCAGCAGCACTGCAATGTGCTTCAAGGAAACAGTAGATTAATTTAGCTTCTTTGGATAGTTGTTTGAAGGTGTAGTCATTCCATTTAAGGGTATCTAATCTCATGTAATTTGTTTCTTGTAAAGTTATAGAGGAGGTAGGGGAAGGGTTGTTTTAATAAGTATTTGAGTAGGGATTAAAACCTATTTTGATTTTGTATTTATTACCTACCCCGTAGTATTTGATGAGTTTCCCTTTTAGCTTGATTATTTATAATGATGTTTAACCCCGAGGTTGTGAATAGATAACTTTTATGGATATTAACGACAATCTAGTAGATACCCTGAAGAAGCTGGCTGAGAACGATGTTTGAATCATCGTAATAGTTTTTACTCCCTTTGTCAGCTTTTCTGAGTTATCTACTAAAAAATAAAACGGTTATACTTTATATAAACTGTAACCGTTTTTTTAATTAAAAAAGACTTGATATAGGTATCTTCCAGGGACAAGTGTAAATCCTCCTGCTATTATTAAACCAGCCCAAAACAGTATAATCATTGATCTTGAGTGACCTTTAATATCACTCTTCTTTAGATAATAGATGCTCTTTGGAACGGTGTATATAGTCAGAATACTTAGTAGATGGATCCATCCAAAATGATTTAAAAATTGAGGTCCTACTCTTGCCTCCATAAAAAGAGATATCCCTGCTTGAAAAAACATTAAAATCATATATGCCCAACCAATATTCTTATGATTTCCAGAGCCTTTAGTTGAAAAATAAATTAAATATGCTCCTATAATTAAACAAGGACTTACAGCAATTAAATGAATTGTTCTTAGTAGTTCATACATGAGTTCCAAAAATAGACTTATTTGAAGAGCTTAGATTATGATCTTTAATAAAATCTTTTGCAGTCCATTATAGAACTCCTCGTAATCAGCATACATGGCTATGCTTGAATTGAAGCGAATACTTACTCCGATTTCTAAGTTGATTAAGTATTCTGGGTTGTCTTCACGCAATGTGTTTTCACCCCAAAGCCAATGATCGTAGTTATCTGTACTCATATGTCCTTTTTGGCTATTTTTCTCCTGTAAGTGCTTACGTCTATTACTAACCCAATAGCAAAAACAACAAGCGATATTATTCTAATACCATAATCCCAACCATCTGGGTCATCTCTAATAAAGAAATCTGGAATTACTATTAATGGTATCACACAGGACCCAAAAGTGTTAGGGAAATTACCGACTAACCAAGCAAATGCTTTTTTCAATCTTGCCATGAGTCTAAAGTAACCATTCTGATTAATGATCCAAAAATCTGTAGCGTTAAGAGTATGGGGTTATCTGACGATTGACCGCTGACCTCGATGTGCGGATTGCGGACTGGAAATGGGGTACGTTCGGTTTTCGATTTTTAACTAGGTTGATTAAGGATTAAAACCTATTTTGATTTTGTATTTATTACCTACTCCGTGGTATATGATGAGTTTCCCATTACTCATATCTTGCTAATAACTCAATATAACCCCGAAAGCTAATGCTCATGAAATCTAAGTAACAATCTATTGCCGATCGAGAGCGATCTAACCTCTCATTTTCTTCGCAATCTCCTCAATATCTGCTCCTGCATAATGCTTATATATTGTATCTGCTGAGGTACCTGTAATCTCTTTCACTTCAGGAGCACTGAGTTTTTTTACGTTGATGAGATAGGAGAGAAAGGTCTTTCTAGCGATATGGGAGGTACATACCTCATATAATGGAGCAAAACTTTGACTTTCAATTTTTCTATCAAAGTCCAATTCTTTGAGAAAATCCTTTATGGCTTTGTTGTATTTCTTATCAGAGATAAAAGGAAGTTTATAATCATATTTTGATAGAATTTCTTCAGCTTCAGGCAAAATAGGCAGTTTAATAGCCTCATCTGTTTTAGTTGCTTGCATTAGTATCATACTCCTATCTTCACTGATTGTGTCAAGGTTTACTCGTCTTAGATCACTTACTCTGAGTCCTGTATAACATTGCAAGACAAAGACATCTTTTTGTTCTTGTAAACTTTTTGATTTAGGAGTTGATGTCCTTAGTTTGTCAAGCTCTATTTCCGAAAGGTAAAATATTGATTTGTTAGATTTGGATCTTTTAAAAGTGAATACTGCTGGGTTGACTTCAATGTCCAACTCTTTGAGTTTGGCACAAAGGCTTTTGAGATATTTTACTTGATTATCAATCGTACTTTTAGCTTTTCCCTGATCGATTAGATAATCCTTATAATCAAGCTCAAAGTATTTACTCAGATCTGTGAGTTTATGCGCTTTCTTTTTATGCGCATTATAGCCAGTGATATTATGTCTTAAGTTATTGTCATAGTTTTTGAGGGCTGCAACGCTCAATTCATTTTTATATTTTGAGACAATAAGATCAATACCTTGGATAATAGTTTTGACTTCAGTTTGGTTATGAATTTGTTCATATAATTTTTTAATAGTCTTAGGATGGAGATCTCCCGTTTCTTTGGCTTTGTAGGTGATCTCTCGAATTTCAATAAGTTGAGCGATCAGATCCTTATTAACTTGATGATGACCATGGTACTTTTTATTAAGAGGTTGTGCATCGTCGATTTGTTTTCGTCCTCTCCTTGAGATCCAGTTGAGCTGATCTGTCGTTACATCTATCTTAGTTGAAAAAATAGTTTTTAAACCATCATGATTGTACTTTAAATACAGCCGATTGCTATTAGGTTTTTGTTCAATGTAAAAATTTATAGTCATTATTTGTATCCCAATTAGCTATCATCAGAGCTGCCGTTAGAGCTGCCGTAAAATAGTATAAAATACAAACAACTAATTATTAAAATATAGCTTTAAATGTAAATTAAAGACATTTTAAAACAAATGTGATAAAATACTTATAGTCCCTTATGGACTATTCAGGTGTTTTTTCATCCGGCCAGTCTTTCTTGAAGGCAATCCAATATTCTGACACAGAACTCTTAATATCTTTTCTCAAATACAGTAAGCCAAAAAGATTAGGTAAGGTCATCAATGCAATCGTAATCCCTGAAAGGGTCCATATAATGGTCGTATCGATAAATGCTGCCAAGAAAAAAGCAATGACATATACAATCCTAAAATAAATGACACTGTTCGCTCCAAACAAATAGGTCATCGCTCGGTCTCCATAATAAGACCATGAAATGGCCGTACTGAAAGCAAACAAGAGTAGGCCAATCGAAACAATGTATTGGCCCCATATGCCAAAATAACTCCGCTGAAAGGCAATGGCCGTAAGAGGTGCACTGTGAACCAATGATTTCCCACTGAACACGATTTCGGGATTTTGAGATTTCCCATTGAGCACCGCTGCAGCACCTGTCCAAGGCACGTCATCTAGTGATAACTTGATATCTTCTGCTTTTGATCGGGCATGAATGATGGTTACCTCATTTTGAATGATTCCGTCTATCACATCTAAATTTCCAGCAAACAAAGGCAAGGGTCTTTCACCAGAAATATGACCATATAAGTCGTTTATGCCCTCCTCTGTATCATCATTGTAAATGCCTTGCAATACTTGCATATCAGTATACTGAAACTCATTTTGGTGCTTCTCATTCCAAACACCCGATGAAAGTAAAACCAAACCAGTAAGGGTACAGATGACAATCGTATCAATAAAAGGCTCCAGTATCGCGACTAAACCTTCTGAAACGGGTTCTTTGCCCTTGGCTGAGGCATGTGCAATGGGGGCACTTCCTTGCCCGGCCTCATTGGAAAAAAGGCCCCTTCCAACACCCTTATTTAATGCAAAAGCAATAGAGGCCCCGAGAAAACCACCCGTAGCTGCTGTTTGACTGAATACGTGCTGGAATATGGATAGAAAAGAAGGCCAAATGTTTTCAATATTGTAGAAAATAACCGCAAGGGCACCTATAAAATAAATCAGTGCCATACTGGGTACTAGTTTTTCTGTAACCGAAGCAATCCTCTTGATCCCGCCGACGATGACAATGGCCAAAAGAATAGATAGTACCAGGCCTGTCATCCAAAGATCTATACCAAAGGTAGCTTGCATAGCATTTGAAATACTGTTGATCTGGGGTAAGCTGCCTGTTCCGAATGATGAAAGTACGGTCGCCACGGCAAAAATGCCCGCTAACCAGGGCATCTTCATTTTATTTTTCATAAAGTACATCGGGCCCCCTGCCATGGTGCCATCTGCCGCCTTTTCACGGTACTTATGAGACAAGGTCACCTCTACAAATTTGGTACACATGCCCACCGCGGCTGTGACCAACATCCAAAAAAGGGCGGCAGGTCCTCCCATGTGGACTGCTAGGGCCACACCTGAAATATTTCCAGTGCCGACCGTCCCAGACAATGCAGTGGTCAATGCTTGAAAATGAGAAGTATCTCCTTCATCTTCAGAACGTTGAAATTTGCCTTTTAATACCTTAATAGCAAAACTAAAATACCTTATTTGAGGAAATTTCAGATAAATGGTGAAAAACAATCCCGTTCCAATCAACACGTAAGGAAACCAAAAAGAACTTCCAATAAAACCATCAATTAGTGCGAGAAAATCATTAAGTGCTTGCATGCTGTACCTTTTGAACCAAGACAAAAATAGGCCTTTCACTGAGAAATAAAAGTCAAAGTTTGATAAAGGGGTTTGACTGAAAGCTTACTGAAAATCTTTTAGGTAGCGCTTTTTATCA
>Ga0308010_1000871_pt1 | contig 17880 bp, 14 predicted proteins | sample Neamet129_FD_202368 | JGI IMG/M metagenome (GOLD analysis project Ga0308010, IMG submission 202368) | Marine microbial communities from water near the shore, Antarctic Ocean - #129 | ecosystem: Environmental > Aquatic > Marine > Unclassified | place: Southern Ocean | collected 2014-07-24 | reverse complement strand
AGATAAGGAACATCTTTCTTAACTTCAAATTCTTTGAATATCTTGAATAAATCAATTGAGTTTTTCTCAATACGATTCTGATAAACTAATGTCACAGGTCTGCAATCGATCATTTCATATGGATAAATGTGTTCCTGTAGTCCTTTAAAATGAGATAATAAATCTAACTTTTGATTACTTTTATCGCGATAATCATCATATGAACTATCTATCTTATCTATCTTCGGGAAATATTTCTTGAGATATCCATTTAATAGTATATCCTGATTCTCAATCTCTTTTAGAGGCGATGATGGTAAATATTCTAAGATATCCTGTAAAGTACAGAAATAAATATTCGTTGAACCTCTTACAAGTTTGATATCTCTAAACAAGGAACGATATTTCTGATAGGATGAATAATAATCGGTTGAGAATTTAGGATCGCGTTTTACTGAACCATCCGAAGAACAGAATCGTTCGTCATAATTTTTCTCAATATAAGGATTGATAAAATCACCTAACTCAGAATAATGGATTCCTAGAGGATAAGAGTATCTTAAGGATGTTTCTTTCTTAGGATTATGATCTAACCATGCGAATATCTCTTTCCCCGAAATATCATCGCAACAATATCTCGCTATCTTATTCATTAAAATTTCAATTGTATCGGTTAGATATATTTTCTCCTTCACTGATTTCATTTTCTGACCCTCAATAGAAGGTTTTGATGAATCAGTCGGATTAAAGATAGTAACATCCCGATGTAAAAATTTTTCTTTATCTTTCTGACTGGTTAGTCCTCGTAAAGGACCTGTTACATGGAAAACATTCACTTGTATATCAGATAAATCATTATCAAAGTCTAGATAAGGATCACTCATTAAGATATTATAATGGATAAAAATAAAATAATAATATATATTATATTAACTATGGATTTTGAAAGTTCTTCTGTTAGGGATGATAATGATGATCATCTTGTGAGAACTATTGGAAAGAGGCGGGGACAGGTATCAGGTCCCAAGAAGAATAAAAAGAGGACTAAGAAAAGAGTTTCCAGAAAAAGACAAACTAGGAAAAAAACTCATAAGAAACGTGTTAAGAGAAAAACTACACGGAGAACTAAAAGAAAGGTAAAGCGCAGCGTTAAAAGATATAGTCAAAGGGGTGGGACGGGGATGGCGGATTATAAAGCAGGCAATAAAAATACATGTTTATATGGCGCTATAGTTACAGTAATGAATATTATACAAGAGGACAACCCTACACCAGTCACCGACCCCCTGCTTGAAATTCAACTGGACAAGTTTTTAGCCCTGCAAGATCAGGCGTCGGTAAAAGTATCACTTATTAGACATACTGAATCAACCTCAAATACTCAGTATAAAAGAAAAAGAGGAGAAAAATCTAAGCAATTAGCCCTGGCTGCCGGAGTGGCGCCGAATGAAGCTGATAAACTTGACTGGGGAGGGAGCAGGTTTCCTAGTAAAAACGAGGCATATTGGGGATATACTCATGCTTTTCTAACTGGATACGGTCGCACACAAGCATATTCAACCGGCTATTATAAATTATGGGAGATATTCTGTGGGGGAGATTATGATATGGATTTCTTTTGTTCCGTATTGCCGAGGGCATGTCAATCTGCAAAACTTGCTACAAAAGGTTTCATTCAAAGGTTGAAAGATACCTTAGACGCGCGGACAAGAGATAATTTTGAAGATGATATGAGGGCAGAAATTGCAGATCTGACGCCACCAGAACAAATTGAAACGTTTATTACTATGATGAAAACTCCTGGGTTTTTAGAAGCACTAATAGCATATTATGGACTCAAATTGATAAAAATAACAAATGGCATAAGCGAAACACCAATGTGGAATATACCTTCCCTTCTGCTTCCCACTCCCAATATCCCAGACACACAGAGGTGTATGAGGGAAGATTTATTACCTGATATGGTTTTATTCTTAAATAAATTAGAAGATGAATGTTGCGAATTAGTGTTAGATGGATTGGATGAGGCATTTGCTGATGCTGCGGGTAATGATGGAGGGATACTTAGACCTAGAAATTACTTAGCAGTCAATCAGGATTATCCAGATACTTACATGACAGATGATAATTCAATTTTCAGTTTTTTGTTTAATCTTCCACATTGGTTTCAAAGGACGGTCAGTGAAACTACAACACTTCAAGGATCCCTGGATGGAATAAAAACAGTGTTTCCGCAGTTTAATTATGATGAACCATCTGAAAAACGTAATGTTTGCTTTGTTCATGGAATAATGATGTTAGAATATATGCCGTGGCCATTATTTACTAATATGATATTAGACACTGTTTCAAGACCTTCACACCCACCACCATCAGAACCAGAACCAGGGGTGCTGAAGCAAGGAGGTGACTCAGAACCGCCCGGGGAAGAATCTTCTAAAATTCCTCATCTTTCGGCCGCCGCACGAGCGGACATTTTTATGTGGCCACCTGGGAAAGATATCACAACCCACGTAGCAGTATTAGAAGAAATTGGCAATTGGCTGGCTGGTAATGTCTGGCGCCCAAAAGATACGATCATTCACCTAGATGGACGAATTATTATGGGTGCAACTCCTATATTTAATAAATCCTCGCAGGAAGCTATCATTAGTTTGCCCAAAACACAACGATCGGGTAGACCATACTGTATTAGTATTCATGTTACTACTAGCGCCACCGAAGAAAGAAAGAAACATACTCTAGACCTGCAAACATTGGATGAGATGGATAGATTTTTAAGAGATGCGATGTGTATCGGATGTAAAGCACCTTTTGCTTTGAAAAAAATCATTTTTACCCGACTATTAGAAAATTTAAAAAAGATGACATCCGTAGACGCAAAAGGGTATGAATCAATGATGAGAGATGTTTTATTTTATGGGGAATATACTGGAGGAGTTTTAACAGCGGCGACGGTTAAACATGCTATTGAGAATATTGAGCCGAAGAAAGGTAATTCAGATATGACTTGTTTCAATCTGATTCAAGAATTTGATGATGCCTTGAAAGAATTCTTAGAAAAATGCATGGACCAGCTAACATTGGAAGGAAAGCCTGCTGGCTGGAAAGAAGTTTTAAAAGGCATAAGCGACCATAGAGATGAAGAATGTTTTAAATCTTCTTTTCTAAAACAACCTGCAAATGCAACGTGTGTATCATTTGAACTAAAAAACTTCCCCTCAACGGGACTTCAGAGAATATATTCCGGTCGTGGGCGGTCGTCGCCCGTTGGGATAACACAAATAGATTTTTGGTCGTTATTTTTATATAAAAATGTTAAAAATGTCTCATTTTTATCACCTCCTTTGAGACTTAAAATGGTGGGGGAAATGGCAATGTCCCTGGGGGCAGATCAACACCCTTATAAGTTATTAGCAGCTCAAATAAAACAAGCTGACGTAAATAATTATTATCATACAAATCCTATGTTGATAATGGTATTCAAAGAAGTATCTAGATTAGTTTCAGATGGAAGTGATGGAGCAATGATTAATGCATATAGACGATGCCATACTATTATTCAAAAAGCATTGAAACATGTGAAGGCAGATTGGGGAGGGGTTGCCGGACTCAACAACTCCGCATATTATTTCCCTTTGGCAGGAGGGAGACACGCTCATCTAACAGATATTTTCGGCGGAGGTTGGTCTGATGGATGGGGATTTGATGCGAATCCTGTTTCTGCGCAAGTTCTGGACACTCATCCCGAAGGGCAATGTTTAAAAGAAACGACTGTCACACGCATCAAAGAAGCCCGTTATGCAAAGATTGAAGGGAATTCACTTAATTTTTACGGAACAAGACCCCCGGATGGAGGGGGTGATGTGCCGGGTTATATGACGGCTCCATCTCCGGCAGATCCCAAAGAAAGTTCTCTTAAAAGTTTAATAGGTTGTGAAGTTACACAAGTATGGGATAGTGAGAAACAATATCATTTTCAAATTCAAATAACCGGAATAACAAATGTTAATTCTGATAACCCACCTGCAAGTGCCATGCGCAAAATTAATTTTGCGAATTTACAGTTAGCTGATCAATTTTATATCGCATTAAGAAATTTGAGCAAAGAGAGAGAATGGAATTATCTTCATACTGACATATCAGGAGCGGCAACAGAACAAGGATTTGAACCAGGACCAGAACCAGACCCAGAACCAGACCCAGAACCAGGACCAGAACCAGACCCAGACCCAGAACATGACCCAGCATCACAAGCCCTAGCATCAGGAATAGGTTGGTCCTACATAGATTCTAATGATATGATGCACGGACCCTACAAGGATAAAGATGATATGGTACAAAATATAATATCCGCGGCAAAGACAGATGGAGTTCCACCGGGAACGCAGGTTAGTCCTGAAGGAAGTGTTGATTTTATTGATTTCAGTCAGGTTCGTCCCGAATAGATATAGGTTTGTGATGGTGTGATCCAAAAATAATTTAATTTATAATTTAAAAGATTATACTTTCATAGGTGTTGAATTTATTTCCATCCCACAATAAGTCTCGGGATTTTTACGATAATCAGTCGGCGTATAAATACCCATTGCCGATGCTTTTTCTAATAAATATTTCATATTATTCCAGAACAGAGGTGTATGTCCCGTTTCAGGTGTCATGATATGAGATAATTCATGTATCGCTACAAATATGATAATATTGTTATCCATAAATACCTCCGTATCCTTTTCTCTCACACACAATGATAATTCTTCTCCTTTATTTACAGAATAAGCAACATAGGTAGAACCCGGTATATTTTCAGTGATATAATCAGGATTAAATGATTCTTTTAGTTGCTTATTATATTTGCCCTTTTCTTCCTCTTCTTCGTCCAATGAATCTATCAATGATTGTAATGAATTACCTATGCTGGCGAGTTTATTGGCGGCTTCATTGCGATCGGGTAAATTCCTTACATAGTATTTCTTACCATTAACTGTCGCTTCTATCTTATCAAGATATAAACTCTTTCTTATGAAATTTGTATATACGAATATAGAAATGATACCCAATAGCAATGCCGTTAATTCTTTCATTATCTACTATCTTATAGATTTTATTAAAGAGTTAATTAATACTAATTAATATAAAATGAGTGATTTGAAATCTTTTCAGATTGTTGATATCATATCAGATGATTTGGAGGGAGATACTAAAGAGAAATCATTTGTCGTTACACTCTATGGAATAAATGAATTCAATCATAGAATTGTTTGTCATGTAACCAAATACCGACCATACTTCTATATCAAGGTGCCAAATCAATGGGCACAACCTGATGGCGTAAAATTAATCAAAGATATCTGTGGACTTAGACCCGATTCTGACCCAGAAGGTTCTTTATTCAATTCTGTCAAAGGAGTTCAATTGCAGATTTATAAAGATTTGTATGGGGTTCAGTGGAATACTGCGGCTGATACGATTCAGAAATTTAATTATCTTAAAATATCACTTCAAACACACGATGCGATGAAGAAACTGATTTATGCGACAAAAAAACATTATAATGTTAGGAAAGAAGAAGATCTTAAACAAATCACTCCGAATGCTAAAATCAGATTAAATGAATGGAGAACGAATGTAACATCACCCTCCGACTGTGATTGTAATTTATATGAATCATCTGTTCATCCTATCATTAAATTTATTCACGACACTAAGATTGAACCTACCGGTTGGGTATCATGTATGACAAAGAATGATATCAAAACTGGTTTATTTAATTCTTGCAAAGATGAATATTCATGTTCTTTCAAAGATATCAAACCCCTACCTAAGAATGATCTCAGTTCTTATAGGATAGCATCTTTTGATATTGAGTGTGATAGTTCTCATGGAGATTTTCCAATGCCCAAGAAGAACTTCAAGAAATTAGCAACAGATGTATTTGATTCTTATCAGGCAATATTGAAGAAATTACCCGAATCACGAAGAGTTAAATTTAATGAAACTCCAAAACCGAATTTAATCAAATTAATTTCAGCAGGTTTTACAGGAGATTTTACAAAGTTTAATTCATATTTCAAGTATGCGGACATGAATAAACTTCATATTACGAACAATGAGATTCCATCTCAAGAAATATTCGATACAATCGGCGATAAGATCTTAAATTCAGATTATGATATTTTAACTGACCTTCATAACCTGGAAGTAAAAGGTAAAGATAGAGATAATTGTGTCACAACGATTCAAGATATTATTGAAGCCGAATGTATAGAAATTAATCTTACAGTTGAGGGAGATCCAATTATTCAGATAGGAACAGTATTCTATGATTATGGATTGGATAAGACAACACGTCATATTTTAGTCATTGCTCCTGAAGATAATTTACCTGATAATGAAATATGCGATGATTTAGAAGGTATTACCGTTGAAAAATGTAAATCTGAAAGAGATCTTCTAATGGGATGGCAAAAGATTATCAAGGATATGGATCCTGATTTTATTACAGGATACAATATCTTCGGTTTTGATTTCAAGTATATTTATGAAAGATCTAAGATATTATTTCCATGTCATCATAAATGTCCTAAATCTAAGAATAAGGATAGTGATCCATGGTATCATGTAAAAGGATGTCCCATGAAAGAATTCATGAATTTTGGTAAGATGGATAGTGTTCCTTACAAAGCAAAAGATCATAAATGTAAAAAATGCACTATGAAAACTCAACAATTAAGTTCTTCTGCTCTCGGTGATAATACATTACATTATATCATGATGGATGGTAGAATCCTCTTTGATATCCAGAAAGAAGTTCAAAAAGGACATAATCTTGAATCCTATAAATTAGATAATGTCGCATCTCATTTCATGAGAGGCAAACTTAAGTCCGTTGATCATAAAGAAATCATTGTTTCTGATACTGGAACACTCAAAGATGGTGACTTTATTTCATTCAGAACTCATACGAATATCGGTGAAGGATTATTTGAAGAAGGTAGGAAATATAAGATTGATGGTATTCATGATAAAATGATTACATTGACCGAAGATTTGAATCTAGAATTAGAAGAATATCAAAAAGTTGAATGGTGTCTGAATAAAGATGATATCTCACCTCAACAGATCTTTGATAAACATAAATATGAAGGAGCATCTGGTAGAGCTGAGGTGGCCAAATACTGTGTTCAGGATTGTGAATTATGTATTCATTTACTCTTACTCTTAGACATTGTCCCTAATAATCTAGGTATGGCGAATGTTTCTTATGTTCCAGCATCATTTATCTTCTTAAGAGGTCAGGGAGTTAAGGTGACTTCTGTTGTTACGAGAATGTCTTCAGCAAGAAATACAAGGATACCCGATCTTAAGAAAATACCCAATCTACATAAATATATTAAGATGTATAAAAATGGATACGATAAAGAAGAACTCATTGATGAAATTATTCGTATTGAAACTGAAGATGGTGAACAAAAATACAAGCAACCAAAAGAATGGGAATTAGAAGAGTGGTATAAGAGAATTATTCATCAATCCGAAAAGGGAATGGATGGATATGAAGGAGCAATCGTTCTTGATCCTAAACCGGGTATCTATCTTGATGATCCGATTGCTGTCCTTGATTATGCTTCTCTATATCCTTCATCTATCATTGAAAAGAACATTTCACATGAAACTTATATTGAGAACAAAGATTTATTACCTCTGATAGGTAAAGATAATTATTATGAAATTGAATATCAAGATTGGATTTACTTAACTACAGGCAAAGGTGATACTGTAGAAAAGAAAAACGCCAATACACAGACTAAATGTCATTTCTTAAAACCCGAGTATATGAAAGAAAAAGGTATGTTCGGGGAAGGTGAAAAGGAGATGGGCATCATACCTGCAGTCCTAGAACATCTCTTATCTGCGAGGAAAGCGACAAAGAAACTAATGAAAAATGAACCCGATGAATTTAAGAGAAAGGTTCTGGATGGACTACAATTGGCCTATAAAGTTACAGCTAATTCGGTTTATGGTCAATTAGGCGCCAGAACAAGCACGATTTATAAAATGAATTTAGCAGCATGCACTACCTCTATTGGAAGATCAAGGATTGATGATGCCTCATATGGAGTCAAGGACTGGTCCCGAAAGAAATATGGTCCAGACTATCCTGAACCTGACGTCATTTATGGAGATACAGATTCAGTCTTTGTGAAATTCAGTAGAATTAAAGATGGTAAAACTCTGGTAGGAAAGGAAGCCTTAGAACATTGTATGAAGTGTGGTCAAGAAGCGGGCGAATATATTACAAAAGGTATTGTGAAAGTAGAGGATGAAGATGGTTCCGTAGAGACCGAGCAACATGAACCACTCTTATGTCATCCTCAAGATTTAGAATATGAGAAAACTTTCTGGCCCTTTATCCTTATCTCTAAGAAAAGATATACAGGTGATAAGTATGAATTTGATCCAGATGTATGTAAGAGAGATGCGATGGGTATTGTTCTTAAGAGGAGAGATAATGCTCCGATAGTGAAACATGTCTTTGGTAACGTGATTGAGAAGATTATGATTGAGAAAGACTTTGCTTTAGCAGTAAATTGGCTCAAAGAGACTCTTCAAATGATAAGGAATGGAGAATTTATCTTACGATATTTTGTAATTACAAAAGCCTTAAGAGGATATTATAAAAATCCTAAAGGAATTGCTCATAAGGTTTTGGCTGATCGGATGGCAGAAAGAGATCCGGGGAATAAACCTAAAGCAAATGATAGGATACCTTATGCTTATATAAATAAGGGAACAGGGAAAGAATTCATGGGATACAAGAAGATTACAGAAAGACGACAAATCGGAGAATTTAAGAATGGCAAGCCGAAAATGAGAAATTTCAGAGTTGATGATAAAACTCAGCCGAAATATAAGAAAGTCAATATCTTACAAGGTGATAGGATTGAACATGTAGATTATATTAAAGATAATCCAGAAAAATGCAAATTAGATTATGAATTTTATATTACAAATCAGATTATGAATCCAGTGAAACAGGTCTTAGATTTAGAAATGGACAAGAAAGAAACGGAAAAACTATTTATTGCATAAAAATATTATCTACGAAATATAAATAAATGATTGGAGGAGGATTAAAGTTACAAAAGTTTTTTAAAGAACCAAAACTTGAAAATATAATCAGTTTATCTATCATGGTGATCCTTATCTTGTTAATAAGATCATATATTGTTCAAGTGACTTATAACATGATGTGGCCTAAGATAGTTAAAAATACTGGTGGCGATGATAGTCAATTTAGACCTATCACTTTCTATGAATCTGTTATGATAGTTTTATTATTTTCATTCTTATTCAAGGGTTAATTAGTTTATTCTTGGTTTGAATGATTTTTTTTTATATCCTATATATCATAATATGGGAGGCGGTATCATTCAACTAGTTGCTTATGGAGAACAAGATGCCCATCTTACAGGGAATCCCCAAGTTACTTTTTTTAAAAATGTATTCCGCAGACATACGAATTTCTCTATGGAAACTATTCAACAGGTTATTCAAGGTTCTAGTGTTCTAACCTCATCACCTACAAACGGAAATGTTACTATTTCCCGTAATGGAGATTTAATATCTGATGTATATGTCTCTACATCTACTACAGGTGTACATCACGGAGATCAGATTGTTACGGCTGTTGAACTTGAAATCGGAGGTCAATCTATAGATAAGCAGACTAAGGAATGGATGCAAATTTGGGAAGAATTAACTACACCAGCAACAAAACAGTATGCTCTTAAAACAATGAAGAAAAGTGATTCAAATGGAATAGCGGGTCTTACTATTATTCCTTTACAGTTTTGGTTCTGTCGTAATCATGGATTGGCCTTACCTTTAATCGCGCTTCAGTATCATGAAGTTATACTGAAATTCAACTTTGGGACAAGTGATTATTCTTCCGTAGGAATTGATGCGAGTATTGAGGTGTGGTGTGATTATATTTATCTTGATGCCGATGAAAGACGTAGATTCGCCCAAGTATCTCATGAATATTTAATAGAACAGATACAATATAAGGAAGAGTCTTCTAGTAATAATATTGAATTGAAATTAAATCATCCGGTTAAAGAATTAATCTGGACGAGTGCTGTAACAAATACATATGGGAATCTCAAAATAGTTATGAACGGACATGATCGTTTTTATCCACAAGAAGAAGAATATTTTCAATTAAGACACCCTATTAAATATCATACGGCTGTTCCTGCTCAAAATATGGCCCACGTGGGTATACCATCTTTCGTAGGAACAAAACTAACCGCCTTATTTTCTGTGACTGCAACCTCACCTCAAACATTTGAAGCTGAGGAGTTCTCTAATATCACTGTGACACCCACAAAGGTTATTATTTCTGAAACAAGTAGTGGCGGTATTGAAGATTTATCGGGAATAGAAGTAGTAGCAGCTTCGGGTGGAGTCACAGCAGCAAGTCTAGTTTATTCATTTCTTAAGTCTGATTTACAGGGACATGGTCATTTACCACACATAGGGGATATGTTGGAGTTTAATGTGAGTGGAATAGGTGCTACCGTAAACGCAGCGACTGGTCTCTCAAACTCCCATAGCATTCTTGCTAAAGTAACAGGTGTCGCCGATGGATCATTACTGGGCGGTCTTGCTAGCGTCGATAATTATCATATTCAATTATCTGAAAGTCTATGTGAAAGTACACTCGGTGCTGCTATTGATGACGCCAGTGATTTTACAATTCATTCCATCAAAAATATTTCAGTCGCACAAGCGGCAACATCTACCATGCGAAATCGTATCAATGTTTATTCCTTTGCCCTAAGACCCGAGGAACATCAACCATCGGGAACATGCAACTTCTCCCGAATTGATGATGCGAGACTTATATTTAATGATGTTCCTGTTCCCTCTGGTAAAACATTCACAATATATGCTGTTAACTATAATATCTTAAGAATTATTTCTGGTATGGCAGGATTAGCATATTCTAACTAATTATAAATCATTTATTTCATAAAATCTATAATTTTAATTAGTTTTAATTCCCTAAAATTTTTTTCTAAACTAGGTTATAAAATAATGGGAGGAGGATTAATGCAACTTGTAGCTTATGGCGCTCAGGATATCTATCTTACGGGTAACCCGCAGATTACTTTCTTCAAGGTTGTCTACAGACGACACACGAACTTCTCGATGGAGGCTATTCAGCAGACCTTTAGCGGGGGTGCTTCTGTAGGGGGGGCAACGGTTACCGCGACCATCTCTAGAAATGGTGATTTAGTTAGCAGGTTGTGGTTAGATGTTGGTATTGATCGCAATGATCTTGATGATACGGGGACATATGCCAATTGGACCAATAATACCGGACACGCTTTAGTCAAAGATTGTGAGATTGAAATCGGGGGTCAGAGAATTGATAGACATTATGGTCATTGGTTAGATGTCTGGAATGAATTAACTGATCATGAAGAATCGGAATGGATCGGTCTTAATAAACACGCGGCGAAGAACGCTTACCTTGCCAGTGGATCTCCGTTGGACTCGTCCGGACCTGAAGTCACCAGATTATATGTTCCTCTTCAATTCTGGTTCTGTCGTAATCCTGGCCTCGCTTTACCTCTGATTGCCCTTCAGTATCACGAAGTGAAAGTTAAATTAACGACTCGTTCGTTGGCTGGGTTAGTAAATGGTAGTGCCACGGTAGCTACAGCAACTATGACGACTGCTCCGGATGTTAAACTATGGGCGGATTACATCTACTTAGATACTGATGAGCGCCGTAGATTCGCTCAAGTTTCTCATGAATACCTTATTGAGCAGCTTCAGAAAGAAGAAGGTGTGATGGCTGCTACTAAAAAATTAAACTTTAATCACCCTGTAAAAGAACTAATTTGGACCGTTCAGGCGAATAACGCAATTGCCGAGGGGGTAAGCGGGGGCGCCGACATGGACGCGACCCTCAATTTACCCACCCTGGCCACTGCTAACTTCAAAAAGAATGACCATTTTAATTATTCGGTAGGTTTAAATGGTACTGCCGAAATAATTAATGGTGTTGCTAGTCGGGAAGGATTTGGTACTATGAAACTCCTACTTAACGGTCACGATCGCTTCGCGGTCCGCAATGCTACCTATTTCAGAACTTGTCAACCTATTCAAGCTGGTCATAAAGTTCCGTCTAAACATATATACTGCTATTCGTTTGCCTTAAAACCGGAAGAACATCAACCATCGGGAACCTGTAATTTCTCTAGAATCGATAATGCACAAATGGTGTTCACAGTGAATGATGCCGCGGACACCACGTTCACAGTTTATGCCGTCAACTACAATGTCCTCAGAATCATGTCGGGTATGGGTGGCTTAGCTTACTCTAACTAAGTATTCATACTAAAGTATTCTAACTAAAGTATTCTAACTAAAGTATTCAAATTAAGTAAATTATCTTTTTTATATAAAAAATAAATAATCTTAAAAATATTTTAAAAATTTTTAATTATCATAAATAATTAAAATTAAAATTAATCAACTTCATCCATGGAATTATCTAATACTGGTTCAGGTAAAACGGGATCTTTATCTTGTAACTGACTTAATATTTCCGAAATATTATGTTCTGTAATATCAATTTCTTTTAATTCTTCATCTTTCCAACATCCTCTTTGTTTAGAGACGTCAATAATTTGTTTTACATTCTTCAACATTTGAATGATATTTTTTGATTCTGATTCCATATTTTAATAATATATGAAATAATATTTTAAATAGATTTTAACTTTGTAAGAAGAAATGTGATACTCTTTCTTATAAATATAATGATGTAGGTTATTTAATCGCTCTATCTATATTTATGTAAAGGGGGTCGCGATAGTAGCACCAGAGCTGCCAATATTTGTGCCAGAAACTTGCCATAGTGCAGCGGATATACAAGTATAAATGAAATGGGACCCCTTAAGTCCTCCAGTAGTAGTTTTATTAGTGGATAACTGATGATCGGCTGCTGCAGGTCTAGAAAATCCAATGGTGGCCACATCCTCATTCAAAGCAACATTGGTACCCACGTCAGCAATATCCTGGCATAAAAGGATACCAGTTAAAGTGTCGGCGGCGCTGGCGGCGTTGATCGTGTAGGCATTACTTGTTAAAGCAGTTTCTACATAAAACTCATACCTTAAACCAGGCTCAGCAGCAGGCAAGGTGACGACTATTCCAGCGGCTCTATTAAATGTAAATATTGTCCCAGATTCACTCACTTTCGGGGTAAATGTTGCTAATGTAATACTGAATACCGGTGTTTTGTATGAAAGTGTACCCGCCGTAAGAATACTATTCCCCTCAACCTGTAAGTTCTGAAATATTCCATCTTTTAAGCATCCGACTTCACCCATATTATTTATATACCTTACTTTAGAAAAAAATTTTAGAGAAATTAACTTATAAATATTATGTAATATTCATGGTCAACTAAATTGATTAATTTTATCTCTATCTTTTAAGATAACTTTTTTTCAAAAATAATAAACAAAATATTATTTAAGATCATTAAAAAATAAATTTAAGATTCTAAGCGGAAAAATTAATTTGTTTAATTTCGCCAAAATTTTTTTCTAAATGAGTGTATAAAATAATATGGGAGGAGGATTAATGCAACTTGTAGCTTATGGCGCTCAGGATATTTACCTTACGGGTAACCCGCAGATTACTTTCTTCAAGGTTGTCTACAGACGGCACACGAACTTCTCCATGGAGGCTATTGAGCAGACCTGGAATGGATCTGAGACTGCGAGTGGTCGTTGCACCGCCACTATTTCACGCAATGGTGATTTAGTTCACAAGATGTATTTAGATTTATCGGGTACGAATACTGGCGACACGGATAATTTAAATTTGGGGACTGAATGGATTACTTCTGTAGAACTTGAAATTGGTGGTCAGAAGATTGACAAACAAACCGGAATATGGATGGAAACCTGGACTGAATTAACGCAGAGAAATGATACTGGATTAGTAGCGACCTCTGTCGCCTCGAACGCACCAGGGAATGGTACGCCTTGGCAAAATATGACCGGTACAGGTGGAGTTGTCGCTGGTTCGGGAGTACTGCATCAGTATTATGTCCCATTGTATTTCTGGTTTTGTCGCAACCCAGGTCTTGCTTTACCTTTGATTGCCCTTCAATACCATGAAGTTAAGGTTATCTTAGAACATACTATTACCAATACTTTTGGGGGGTCTGTTGCGAAACAAAAATTATGGTGTGATTATATCTACCTTGATACTGATGAGCGCAGGAGATTTGCCCAGGTTTCCCACGAATATCTTATTGAACAGATTCAAGAATCGTCTATCACCCAGACCACTCAAGATCTTAACTTTAATCATCCAGTTAAGGAACTTATATGGACCTCGGCTGCTAACGCCGGTTCTGATGGTTCTACCGATTTAAATCCAGTTCAGGGTTTGACTGCTACGGTCCTATTAAAATTAAATGGTCACGAAAGATTTGCGGCAAGAGAGATGACATACTTTACAAGAGTACAGGTAAATGATTACCATTCTGGTAGTGGCGGTATCGCGTGTGCCGTGGGCTCGGCCAACGCCAATGATGCGATTGGTGTATACTCTTTCGCACTTAAACCTGAAGAACACCAACCTTCAGGGACTTGTAACTTCTCTCGTATTGATAATGCCCAATTAGTTTTTGGTGGTACTCTAGCGGGTGCGAACGACGTTGTTTTCGCTGTCAACTATAATGTTCTCCGTATTATGTCTGGTATGGGTGGTCTCGCTTACTCGAACTAAGTAAATATAAATTAAACAGGACGATAATAAGCAGGCAATACATTAATCAATTTCTCTAATTTGTCTTCTAAAAATTTAACACGATTTTCTAATTCACTATTATCTACTGATACATTAGTTTCAGTAGATGATAAAATTTCCTGAACATTCTGAACAACTTCCTGAGTAGAGACTGGTTCCGGTTCTGCGACCGGCTCAGGTTCGGCGACCGGCTCAGGTTCGGCGACCGGCTCAGGTTCGGCGACCGGCTCAGGTTCTTCTGCTTCTGTTTCACTATCACTTGCAACCTCTTCTGGCGCTTCCTCAACAACAACATCAGCAGGCTCAGATTCGTTAACAGCATCTAAAACATTATCAACAGTATCACTCATTTTATAATCTAAGTCAATAAAATAATTTTAAGTATATTTATTATTTAAAAAAATCATAGATATTTAAGTTAAAATGACTAGTCAAGTAAAACCTATCCATGCGGGAAATAAAGGGTTGGCTAATTTAGGAAATACATGCTACATGAACTCTGCCCTACAGTGCTTAAGTCATCTGACAACATTTCATCCAAATAATGAAAAATTTTTTAATGAATGTAAGAGATCGGATCAAGATTCATTGATTTATGAATGGTTTCAGTTTCAGAGAAAAATGTGGTCAAATGATTCATCAGAAGTTCATAATCCTATCAATCTCTTAAGACGCTTTCAGAAAATATGTTCAGAGAAAGATCTTTACTTCAGTAATTTTAATCAAAATGATATAGATGAATTCTTAACTTTGTTCTTAGATTTATTACATCAGGGTGTATCCAGAGAAGTTACAATGACGTTTTCTAAGAAAGTTGAAGATGAAGCCGATAAAATCAATCTTAAGAGTAATGAAACGTGGTCACGATTTTATGCCAAAGATTATTCTTATATTGTTGATAACTTTTATTCACAACTTTTAGCGATTACCAGTTGCACTGATTGTGAATATTATACGACGAATCATGATCCAATTCAAGTTATCTCATTAGAAATACCTAATTCAGCATCTTCTTTAGAATGTTGTTTAAGTGAATATATGAAAAAGTTAAGATTAGATGAAGATAATCTATGGCAATGCGATGAATGTAAAAATTCTGTGAGACCCTTTAAGCAAACAAGATTATGGAAAACATCAGATGTCTTATTCATTTTAGTGAAAAGATATCGGAAAAATCAAAAGATAGATAAATTCCTGAAATATCCAATGAACTTAAATTTAAAGGATTATAATATTAATTATTCTTCAAAGAAAAGTAATCAATATTCTCTACAAAGCATGGCGATTCATAATGGTTCATTAGGTGGAGGTCATTATTATGCTGTATGTAAGAACTATTTAGAAGATAAATGGTATGAATACAATGATACGGGTGTGAATCAATTAACAGAAAGTAAAGTTGCGAAGTATTCCCCATATTTATTTGTTTATAAGAGACTTTAAAGAGGCTTGAGAGTTCTGCCATTACTTCTATATAACTTACCTTTTTTACGGATCACAACTCCTTTCGGTGGTATCTTAGGTAGCACTTTACTCCTCCGCGTTTTTTTACGTCCACCCCCCGTTTTCTTTCCTTTTCTTTTCGTTTTTTTAGTCTTTTTCTTCTGATCCTTCTGATCCATGTAATCTCTACATTTTGAAAAAGGGATTCCCGCAGGACAACCTTTCTCTAAACTACCAAAGTTTTTCATTATAATATAGATAAGGTAAAAATAAGATCAATCAGGACCCCGGTGGGCAGAAACTTTAGAAACATTCCATTTGTCTGCTTTATTTTTTTAAATAATACCTGTAATATACTGACTGCATGATGTTTTCTTTTCTCTTTCCAACAATCATCCGGAAAATCTGACCAAATCCATCCATCTATGAAATATTTTAATCTTCGTGTAATTCATCTTCAGACATGATATCATCACTAAATTCATGAATCACAACATGATTCTGAATAAAATCAAAGTAATCACAATAGTTATCTTCAAAGAGGTCTAGACCAAAGTAATTATCCATTCCCTTCAGAACATTAAATAAAAATGATATCTCTTCAAGATACTTTAATTCAAATAAATCTAATTCAGAATCATTGTTCATTCCACTGCTAATTTCATTGAAGGATGAGCTCATTTAAGATATTTATCATAACACAAATTAATAAAATTGTCTTTGAACGTATCATAATCACAGATAACATCTAAATCAGACTTAGATAAAATCCAGTCATATGTTTTTTTACACATTTCATCTAAAATATCTTCAACCTTTAATTCTTCGTCATATTTAACTTTTGTTTTTAGCCATTTTTCTTTAGAAATTTTAACATTTGTAATCGGTATTAAATTAATGAAATCCATAATAAATAGATCGGATATATAAATTATTTTATAAACGTAATATATATATATACATAATATGGAGTGAATGAAACTTCATTCGGTTCGTCGTCTTTCGGTTTAAAAATTTGATTTGGGATTTTTCTCTCTTAACAATACAATATAAAAAGAGAGATGGCTGCTTACGGCTACCAGACTTGTAACGGCCTGTCGCGGGTGTTGGTGTACGAGCAAACTCTCGTGCCTCGCGTTATCCCTGACTTACCCGTATCCCCTCCCTGTAGCCCACGATCAGATGGGGGGGATGATCATGATGATGTTCCTGGATATGATATCGGGTATACTCTTCTCTACACCCTTGACTGGCATATGCAGTTTACTCGCCGAGATTATGCCGCTCTGAATAAGCGTAGCTGTCCGAGGAATAGTAAGCAGAAAAATATCTCCAAGAGTATGCGGCGATTGGGGAAACTGAAGCAACCCGGTGGATCTTCTTGTAATCAGAGGCGTTAGGATTATTATATAACAAAATATACGATAAAATCTAAGAAGCGATAAATTTTTTTATTGTATTTCGTATTTCATCTAAATCCTCTGATGAATCTATACTTAAATGAGGATGCTCTTCGTTTATCCAATCAAACTTATTCTGTTCAGAGAGATGAGTTCTATTTATAAGATGATCTTCAAAGTTGTCTGGGTAAACTTCTCTAATTCTTTTTTCTTG
>Ga0308010_1000869_pt1 | contig 17930 bp, 10 predicted proteins | sample Neamet129_FD_202368 | JGI IMG/M metagenome (GOLD analysis project Ga0308010, IMG submission 202368) | Marine microbial communities from water near the shore, Antarctic Ocean - #129 | ecosystem: Environmental > Aquatic > Marine > Unclassified | place: Southern Ocean | collected 2014-07-24 | reverse complement strand
TCAAATGTTTCCCAGATAAGGAAGCTAAGATGAACTGGCCTAATGGAAATCTCCCTACCGATATCCTTGCTCGGTTGAACACCAAAATAGAGGAGTTTGGATCAGTTGCATCGGACCTGTCTGGCGTTGAGGGGTCTCTTGAGGTGCAAAAGTTCTCTGTTGGGCTATTCATGATTTTAATGGATTCAGAAGACCCGCGCCTTAGGGAGGAGCTGCTATCAAAGGGGGCTAACTGGGACTCGGCCGCCGAGAGTTGTGTAGCTAGCCATAGCTAAGATTTACCAAAGAAAGAACAAACAAATTTTTTTTGTTACAGCCATGATATAAACCTAATGTTCTAACATTGATTGTTTGCAGAGTTGGGTTAGCGGTCGGCCAATCGTCCAGAGCCACCGAGTTGGTAATAGACTATGGGAACAAAATCTTCCGCGCCCCAACCGGGGTCGTCGGTCCATTCGGCATCATAGGCAGCAGTCGGCCGTGCCGCCATCACCTCGTCCAATTTTTTGCCTTCCAGGATCATGCTGAGAACCTGATCTTGAATGTCGAGAATCATGTCGCGAAACTCGATCATCTCGGCACGGCCCACCACTTCGAGGCCATGACCCGGTATAACTTTTGTGTCTGGGCCGGCTAAATCGATAGCCTTATCCATAGCCGCAATTGTGCCTCTAAGACTACCGCCGTTGTAGATATCGATAATGGGGTAGCTGGTGGTGCGATACACATCGCCAAGATGGAGCACATCGGATTTGGAAAAGTAGACGAAGCTATCTCCATCTGTATGGGCCGGAGGTGCCAGAAAAGCTCGAACCTCTTCGCCATTAAGATGGAAGGTCATGGTGTCGTTGAAAGTTATAAGCGGTCTAGCTGCGGCAGGTTGTTGTGGGCCGAAAACGCCTCCGGCTCTGGGGCCACGAAATCTTTCCTTGAAAAAGCGCAGGCGCGTGTTGTCGTGAGCAAAGATCACCACGCCCATCTCCGCCAGATTTTCATTGCCGCCAGTATGATCGCGATGAATATGAGTGTTGACCAGAAAGCGAATTTCTTCGTCGGTCACCTGCTTGACGGCTGCTACTAATCTTTCTGTAAGTGGCGCAAACAGGGAGTCCACCAGCAGTACACCGTCGGGGCCAACTTGAACGCCGATGTTGCCGCCGCCTCCCGGGCGCTGGACCATGTAGACATCACCGGACACGGGCGTTATGGAAAGTTCCACCCCGGCAAAATTCCCCTGGCCATAAGAGAGACTGCCTGTAGCTGAAAACGTGAGAGTTGTTATAGCCAATAGTACAAATTGACGGAGCTTATTCACTTTAGTTTTCATATTCATCCTTGCTACTTACCAACCCCTAGACTTCTGAAGCAATTCAACGATTCAGTCTGAAGGTCGAGAAGGGTTGCAGGCTATCAAGTGCGTCCAATCCCAGTCCTGGCAGCCACGCGAACTGTTTGACTTCAATAATGATTGTATGATAGTTCTATAACTGAAAATAATGATTGTATGATAGGTCTATAACTGAAGCTTCCGTTACAAGCATATTACAGGCAAGGAAATCATATGAAGATGAATAACAAAAAGGAAGGCAAAAAATTAATTCCCGCTCGCTTAGGCGCAATAATGCTCGCATCAGTGGTGGCGGCCCCAACCTTGGCACAAGAAGATACTATCGAAGAGGTTGTCGTAACTGGTATCCGCGGCAGCTTACAGCAGGCGCTGGGATTGAAACGTAACGCCGACAACATAGTCGACGCCATTGTCGCGGAGGATATCGGTAATTTTCCGGATCAGAATCTGGCGGAGTCGCTGCAGCGAATTTCGGGGGTCGCCATCGACCGGCAGCGTGGTGAGGGTTCGACCGTGTCCATTCGCGGCCTGGGGCCGGAGTTCACCAGAGTCGAGGTCAATGGCCGCACCGGCCTATCCGGAGCCGGTGCGGGCTCTGCAGGCGGCATCGGCGGACTGAGCAACAGCCGCGCCTTCTATTTCGATTCCATGCAGTCCGAGCTCGTGGGGGCTGTGGAGGTATACAAGTCGACGCAGGCAAACCTGTTAGATGGCGGCTTGGGCGGCACAGTCAAAATCCGTACCCGTCGCCCGTTCGATAACGGGGGGGATCGCATCGTTGCCGCTAGTGTGATGGGCGCCTACAGCGAGTTGGCCGATGACCTAGGATCCCGTTTCACTGGCGTGTTTAGTGACTCGTTCGCCGACAAGACCTGGGGTTTTCTCATCGGCGTCGCGTATGACGATCGCACCGTCCGGGAGGACTGGTTCGGGGTTCCCGACTACGAGCCCAAGATCTTCAACAATGCGGTCGACGAGAACGGGGTTTCGCTCGACGGAACTTGCACGCTGCTAAATACCGCTCAGGGTTGTGGGTATACGGCTGGAAACGTGCGCATGGGTATTGTTGAGGACGAGCGCGAGCGGCTGAATCTTTCTTCGGCGCTGCAGTGGCGCCCTTCAGACACCGTCGATGTGACCCTCGACCTGCAACACAATGAATTCACCCGCGATTATATTGATATCCAGCTGCCGCTGCGCACCCAGGCCGGACTCGCCGGTGGCGCGCAGGAGGTTTTCCAGAACGAGAACGATATCGTCACGTTTTTCTCCACGGATAGAGCGCGCCCACGGCCATTTCCGCGTGACTTCGACACGACGGTCAAGCAGGATCAAATTGCCCTCAACGCCACGTTCACGCCGAACGAGAAGATCGAGGTCAACCTTGATGCGTCCTGGTCCAAGTCCACGACCGACGAGCTACAAGGGGCCACGTTTTACGATATCGCGAGTGGGGTGCCGGCATCTTTTGATGCGCGTAACGGCTTCATACCTTCCGTTAGTGTTGATGCCGATCTGACCGACCCTTCGATCTACACCTTTTCCCTGTTGCAGGACAGCGTGCGGAACGTGGAGGACGAGGAGTTTCAGTTCCGAAGCGATGTCACCTACTTCTTCGACGATGGCAACTCGATTGCCGCTGGCATCAGCTACAGCGATCGGGATCGTCAAAACGACAGATACACCATGTCCGTCGGTACTCGATTCGGTAACTTTCGCAACGAGCCGCTCACCAACACCGTTTTTCACGAACTGCCTTATAGCGACGCCTTCTCAGGCATCGGTGGCGGCGCGAATACGTGGCCTACGAACTGGCTGTGGGCGGATCCTGCGGCTGTCAGGCAGCAGTTTCTGGTGGACCGCAAAGATGAGATTCCAGCCGACCAGTTCGCAAGTGCGGATGCGCTCAGTGGAGAAGCGTTTTTGATCAACGAAAAGAAGTTGGGCGGCTACGTTATGTTGAACCTTGGGGGAAACTTGGGAGATATACCCTACTCCGGGAACCTCGGCGTGCGGGTCGTGAAGATCAAGCGCGACTCGACGGGTAACGTTCAGCCGATCAATAACGTGGTTTTCAATGAGGCGTCTGGCGTCTTTGTATTCGAGTTGGGGGCGGCCGAGCCGCAGTCATTCGACAGCGATAATACTGAAGTGCTGCCATCGCTCAACTTGAGGTTCAATCTGCGCGAGGATCTGATCGCGCGATTCGCCTGGGGTAAAACCATGACACAGCCATCCTTCTCTCAGCTGAATCCCGGGGGCACCAAACTTGCGTCCACCCGCACTGTCAACGAGGGCAACCCGCTGTTGGAGCCCTACGTGGCTGAGGCACTCGATCTCACCCTAGAGTGGTACCCGAGAGAAAACGCCATCGTCGCGTTGGCGGCTTTCGGTAAAAAGGTGGACTCTTTCATCACCACATCCACGATCGTTGATGATTGGATTGATCCAGTCACCGGTCAGCCGATCCCGGACCCGGAAAGCGGCGGTAATGTGCGGCTGCAGCTTAATGGGCCACAGAATGAGGAAGGAGCCTTCATCGGCGGTGTCGAGCTCGCTTTCCAGTACGCGTTCACGAACCTGCCTGCGCCTTGGGACGGCTTCGGCACGCAGCTTAATTACACCTGGGTCACCACCGATGCGGAGTTCATCAATCCGAACAGCGGCGCCAGCTTTGACGTGCCGGGTTTGTCGGAGAACTCGGCCAATGCGGTGATCTTCTACGAGAAAGATCGCTTAAGCGGGCGGGTGGCGTGGAACTGGCGCGATGAATTTCTGTTCAGAGTCTCCGATACTCGGTCCAACCCCAGGTTCACCAAGTCGTATACGCAGCTGGATGCAAGTTTCGGCTACAACCTGACAGATAATATCTCGCTGGTGCTCGAAGGCATCAACCTCACTGACGAAAACCTCATGCAATTCAACATAGTGGGTCCGGTGTCGAATCTGGAACAACTGCGGGCGATCTCGAACACCGGGCGGCGTTTCCAGGTAGGTGTGCGGATGAAACTGTGACCAAAAAGCGCCAGGCTGGGGAATAATTCTGAATCCAACTGTACTAGAGTCACACCTGTTATGACTACATATCCCAAGCCAAGATTACTTGTCAATTCACTGCTGGCTGCATTTTTTCTCTATGGCTGCTCTGCCGAAAATGAAACAGCTGCGGTAAGCAGTAGAGACTACGTCAGTGAAGACATGCGGTTGCGTATCGAACAGCTTAAGCAGAGCGTTGCTGGTGAACCCACCAGCGAGAGTACTATCGCAGAGCGAGCCGAATTGCTGGCTGATTGGATTGATGCTTATGCGCTAGCCGGTGGTGAGGTGGGAGTGGACGCCACGGGAATTCGCATTCAGGCGACATTGCCCCCGACCGGCAATGCTGCCGTAACTCAGTCCCATAATGTCGACAGGTTCGTGCGTGAATTTGCTCTGCGCGACGAGGAAGGCGCCCTTGGCTTTCTCTTCTCTGACGAACTCGGACCCTACGTTGTAGGATCGATGCAGTCTTTAAGCCAGACTTGGCGTGTTGGCTCTCGGTCAGTGGAAACCGGTGGGGGGTTCTGGGTAGCCCGCCACTTCGCCGCTAATTTCGGTCAGTTCCAAACCGACGATCCGGCAGGTCCGGGTTTTATTAGCATCGAAACAACAGACGACGATGCAGTATTTGAACGAGAGATCTATATGGCTTCCGGCCCCCATGGCGGCTTCGAGGCGCGCAACGCGCAACCAGCCATAGCCTTTCGCCTGGTTGCCGGCGAATTGGATAGAGGCTCAAGTGTCACCATAACGTATGGAGACCAACGACAGGGCGGGTCGGGTCTGCAAATGCCCACTTTCGAAAGTGTACGAATGCCGCTACCACTTTACGTGGACTTGGATGGCTCCGGAGAATGGCGATCCCTGCCCATTACTCCATTCGTCATTACCGGAGGTGAAGCCACTGGGGTTCATGCGTTCGGGCCTAGCGTGGTGGAACCTGGTGAGAGCTTTGAATTATCTGTGCGTGCTGAGGACCCGTATTCCAATCGTGCAACGGGGGAAATACCCGCCTTTGAAGTGCTGATCAATGACGAAGTCGTAGCGACTACACAAGCAGGCAACGAGGCCATTACCGTGCTGGAATTAAGCCTTCCGAACGCTGGCCCCCATTGGGTATCTGTGCGCGGCATCGATGGCACTATCAGCGGTATCGGTAATCCTATCTTGGTGGAGCAGAATCCTCAGTTCCGGATCTACTGGGGTGACACTCATGGTCATTCCGGCTACTCCGAAGGTATAGGCACCGTTGATCAATTCATGGGCTTTGCCCGTGACGATTCCCGTCTCGACTTCGTTACCCATTCCGAACACGATGTCTGGCTTGATGCCGGAGAATGGGAACTAATCCGTCGCACCACTGCCGAGTACGATGAACCGGGAAAATTTATACCCTTCCTCGGTTGGGAATGGACTCGACAGACACGCTTTGGCGGACATCATAATGTTCTATTCCGGGAAATTGGCGATCAAACGCCCGTATCGAGTCTGCAGTTTCCGGTACTGTCGTCGCTCTATGCAGAGCTGCATGAACGCTACGACTCTGCTGATATCGTAGTCATTCCCCATGCCCATAACCCGGGAGATTTTCGTCAGTCTGATCCGCAGCTTGAACCCCTCATCGAAGTCATGTCCATCCATGGGTCTTTTCAGTGGTTCATGAAGAATTACCTTTCTCATGGGCACGAGGTAGGCGTGATAGCAGCGTCCGATGACCATTTGTCGCGACCTGGTTACTCCGCACCCCACACGGGTTCCCTGGCTCAGCGTGGTGGCTTGGGAGCAGTATTAGCGCCGGTACGATCCCGCGACGCTATATTCGATGGCATGAAGGCCAAGCGTACTTACGCGACTACCGGTGATCGTCTGATCCTGAAGTTCGATGTTAATGGCACCAACATGGGACAACGGGCGCCTTACAGTGAAAGTAGAACGATTTCGGGCCGCGTCATTGGTACTGGGCCGATTCGATCAATCACTTTGTACAAGAACGACGAAGTGCTCTGGAAGGAAGAGTATTTGTTGGAGGATAACCCAGGCAGTGAACAGGAATTGTTGTTGAGCTTTAATTCCGACTCGACACCGTATTTCAGTGGTGACATGCCACGAGGCTGGCGTCACTGGCGGGGCGAGCTGCAGGTGAACGAAGCTGAGTTGATAACCGCGATACCGCAGGATTTTTACAACCCTACTACCCAGTATTTTCAACAAAACGGCAACGTAGTCTCGTTCGGAACTCATACCCGGGGAGACTCTAGCTCTATTCGACTGAGGTTGGCTGAGGTTGGTCCGGATGCGTCTATATCGCTAAACTTGGAAGAAGCCACAGAAACCGGGTGGGCACCCCCTTTCTATCGTCAGCGTGCCACTATTGCTGCGACCAGCATAGAGCTGAACCTTGCGGAAATTGTCGCAGGCATAATGACTAGAAACCTTCCGCAAGCTGAATACCCTAACGACAGTGTCGCCATCCGTCGTGTTATCAACGGAGGCGAACGTGATATCAGCTTCAGGATTTCTGATGCGGAGCAACCAGACCAGGGTGATTATTATTATTTCAAGGTAGAACAGGCCAATGATGCAATTGCCTGGTCGAGTCCGGTATGGGTGGGAGGTTATCCTTCCCAATAGCGCAGCAAAGATTGGCAATTACAATTGCAGGCATTCGACAGCGTAGTGGAAGAATCTGGGTAGACGAATAACCAAATAACCAGTGTATCCAGGTGAAAGGACGCCGAAAATATGAAGCGTAGAAAGTTCATTCAAAACGGAGGTCTCATATCAGGCTCCTTGTTACTTCCCTCTTTCTCTCGCGCGGCTGACGCATGGTCCGGCGGCAAAATTCAACATCTTATTCCTCTGGTAAATTCCGATTCATTAATGCTCAAGGTTTCTTTTTCGGAACCGCAATCGTCGCCAGTTCTGCGAGTAGGACAGAATCGATTTCCAGGGCAGCAAACGGATACACTCGGAAGGTTTTGGTCATTTCGTGCAGCAGGTTTGGAAAGTAATCAAGCATACGAACTCACGCTTCTTGCTCAGGATGGAACAAGTTTTGCCGAACCCTGGCCACTTAAAACAGCTCCTTCGGAAAACAATAATACGGAAAGTGTGCGGCTGTTAATATTTAGTTGCGCAGGTGGCCCGGACAACGCCATGCTGAATAATGGGGACTGGCGCTATCTACCGGTTTCAATCAGGCAGAGAATTTTTCGACGGGCCCTGTCCTTCGCTCCCGACCTGGCTATTGGCATTGGCGATCAGGTTTACTGGGACCAAACTATCAATGCCCGCCGCAGGAGTCCCCGTGGTGATGCAGTTCGAGAACTCATCTGGGGAAAGTACGGAAGTTTTAACGAAGACCTCCCGGTTTTTGGTGCCGACAACGAAGCAACATTAACCGGTTGCCTCGATGAGCAATTGGCTTCGCTTTACAGTACCGACTTCCGCTCGGTGCCACTGATTCTTACGCAAGATGATCACGACTATTTCGAGAATGATGAGGGCACTGATGATCTCATTACATTTCCGCCGCGCAATTTTTCTGCGCAACTAGCCAAAGCCTCCCAGTCTCTGTATTTCCCAGAATTCTTGCCGGATCAGTATCGACCGACGAATTTGGCAGGCTCTACGGCAGATGGTTTAAGCGAATCCTATGGTTCTTACCGCTGGGGTTCGTTACTGGAGGTGTTGATGTACGACTGCCGCCGATTCCTGAGTCTGAAAGGACCTACGGCAAATTTCATCGAGGAACAGGCAGAAAGGTGGCTGGCAGGGAGAAACGAGCAGGAGCAAAGTGCGCGACATCTTATTCACATTCCCTCCACTCCTTTTGGTTGGTCGGCTGGCAAGTGGGGTGAGTGGTATCCGGATTACTTACAGCCAAATGGTCAATTGGGTCTCGAGAATCCCAAACCTTATTGGCAGAGCGGATGGTTTCAACAACACCAACGCATACTGGGTTCGATTGCGGCACAGAATGATAGAATACCGTTGATTATTTCTGGCGATCTTCATGCTATAGGATCTGGTTTGATTACGCGCAGCGGGGATCTCAATTTCGATCGAGGTGTTAATACGATTCTTGCAGGCCCAATTGGCACCGGAACTGGTTGGCCAAGCAGCGGCCGGGGTATAGAATCTACCGTGCCTTTGAGCATGACCGTGGAAGAACGGGTTTCCCCTATCGAAAACAACGGTTTTTCAATTCTCGATATCGATCAGGACAGTATTGAAGTCAAACAGTTCGCGTGGCTGCCAGGACTGGGATTGGACGCACTTGATAGCCTGCAACCCTTCTCGACCTTCAGACTGAATCGTTGAATTCCTGCAGTAATATTGTTCCACGCTCACGAAACTAGACAATGCCTGGAGTCGAACAATGTGGCTGCCCAGTACCCCGACATCGTGCAGCGACTCGAGGCCGAGCACGCCAGGTGGAACGACGAATTGCCACCGCCTGATGAGACAATATTGCCGGCGATTCGTTCTACCCTGACTGATGTTGACGGCAAAACAGTACAATTGATCTTCTAAGCTAGCTCCTGATCGCTTAATTCGACCGTCCTTACAAAATAGCGAGAAAAAATAATGCATGCCAACCACTCAATCCGATCACTTTTACTCGCACTGCTCGTTACTGGAACTCTGCTGGGCTGCTCGACTGAAGAACAATTCACGGAAGTCAGTCAAGAGCTCAACCGCGATGACTACATGTCGAGCGAGCTGCGCGCCAGAGTGGAGACACTAAAAAGCGCCGTGGCAACCGAAGCAACCAGTGAAAACACCATCGCCGAGCGAGCCGGTTTGTTAGCCGACTGGGTAGATGCTTATGCCCTGGCAGGTGGAGAGGTCGGCGTAGATGCAACGCGAATTCGCTTGCAGTCTACTTTGCCTCCTCGCGGCAGACAGGCCGTGAATCAGAGCCGTAACGTGGACCGATTCGTGCGGGAATTCATTCTGCGGGATGAGGATGGTGCCCTGGGCTTGCTCAGATCGGACAATCTCGGGCCGTTTGTTGCCGGCACTATGGACACTCTGAGTCAAACCTGGCGGGTCGGCACCCGATCCATGGCGATTGGCGGAGGCTTCTGGGTAGCGCGGCACTTCGCAGCAAATTTCGGCGTATTCCAATCTGAGGATCCATCTGCAGCCGGTTATATCTCAATCGAAACAACCGATGATGATGCGGTTTTCGAACCGGAAACGATTATGGCATCCGGTCCCCACGGTGGCTTCCGTTCCCCGCAGCCGGCCATCGCCTTTCGCCTGGTCGCAGGGGAGCTTGACCTAGGGTCAAGTGTCACTATTACCTATGGTGACCAACGCCAGGGCGGTCCCGGTATTCGCCTGCCCACATTCGAGAGTGAACGCATGCCACTGCCACTCTATGTCGATCTGGACGGGTCCAGCGAATGGCGCTCTCTGCCCATCACACCTTTCGAGATCATTGGTGGCGAAGCGGCTGGTGTACACGGCTTCGGACCTAGCATCGTAGAACCCGGTGAGAATTTCGAGTTATCAGTACGTGCGCAAGACCAATTTTTCAATCGCGCCACGGGTGCAATCCCGGCATTTGAGATTTTAATTGATGAAGAAGTGGTAGCCACCACAGCCGGTAGCGATGCCATAACCGTGCTGGATTTGAGTGTGACTGAACCTGGCCCCCATTGGATTTCACTACGCAGCATCGATGGCCGCATCACTGGCATCGGCAATCCAATTCTGGTTGAAGATGATCCTGAGTATCGAATTTATTGGGGCGATACCCATGGTCACTCGGGTTATTCAGAAGGCATCGGCACCGTGGACTACTTTATGCGTTTCGCTCGCGATGATGCCCGCCTGGATTTCGTCACTCACTCAGAACACGATATCTGGCTTGATGCCGGAGAATGGGAGCTGATTCGCAAGACCAGCGCCGAATACGATGAACCGGGGAAGTTCATACCCTACCTGGGTTGGGAGTGGACCCGACCCACTCGCTTTGGTGGGCATCACAATGTTCTGTTTCGCGAGATCAAGGATCAGATGCCAGTCTCGGGGCTGAGTTATCCCGTACTGTCGGCACTCTATGCCGAGTTACATGAACGCTACGACGCAGACAACATCGTGGTGATTCCCCATGCGCATAATCCCGGCGACTTCCGCCAGTCTGACCCGCAACTCGAACCCATCATCGAGATAATGTCCATGCACGGTTCATTTCAGTGGTTCATGCAGAGTTATCTGTCACATGGTCATGAAGTTGGTGTGGTTGCGGCTTCTGATGACCACCTCTCTCGTCCGGGTTACTCGGCACCCAACAGCGATTCTCTGGCACAACGTGGAGGCTTGGGTGCAGTGCTGGCGCCAGAGCGTTCAAGAGATGCGATCTTTGACGGCATGAAAGCCAAGCGCACTTACGCCACAACGGGTGACCGTATCATTCTGAAGATGGATGTCAATGGCACTACCATGGGTCAGCGAGGCAGCTACAGTGAGACTCGAATCATTAGTGGCCGCGCTATTGGCACTGGTCCTATCAAGTCGGTGCAACTGTACAAAAATGATGAAGAAATATGGCAGCAGGAATATCTTTTGGAAGACTCTCCAGGCAGTGAACAGGAATTGCTATTGAGTTTTACCTCCGATCCCACACCTCATTTCAACGGTGATGCACCTCGTGGATGGCGACATTGGCGCGGAGAAATGACAGTGACTGGAGCTGAACTGAAGACTGCAACGGCTATGGATTTTGTAAACCCTACCACTCAAGCAATAGCTAGCGCTGGCAACACGGTACGCTTCAGCACTCACACCCGCGGCGATACCAGTTCCATTCGGCTTAGTCTGTCAGATGTGCAAGCAGACGCTACCATTACACTAAACCTTGAAGAAACAACTGAGACCGGATCGGCTCCACCTTTCTATCGTGTCCATGCCACCATCCCGGCCACCCGAGTTGAAATTTCACTTAGTGATATAGTCGATGGCCGGTTAACTCGAAATATTCCGCAAGCAGACTATCCCGACGACAATATCACCATCCGCCGGGTCATCAATGGTGGCACACGCGACGTGAACTTTACATTGACTGATACCGATAATCCTGATCAAGGCGACTACTATTATTTCAAGGTCGAGCAGGCCAACGATGCAGTCGCCTGGTCAAGCCCGGTTTGGGTGGGAGGATTTTCATCACAGTGAGTATCAGCGCCAGTAACCAATTGGGGACACTAATAGTTTAATAGCTTGAGAAATTCGCAAGGCATCAACTCGTGAGATAGATGTGTCTGGTATACACCGAAAAAAGATGGTGCCCAGTGGATCGATATTTACAAGGACCTTGAAGCAAGTCGGCAGTCTTAGGAATTAAATCTTGGGCTTGTGGGTTGATCTTTTTCAACGCCCTAAACTTTATTTTTTGTACGATGGAAACAGATGAATTATGACTAACAAGAACAAACCGAACTGGTATTTGCCGCCCCTGCCTCACGCGCTCCCGTTGCGCTTCGAATCCTCGGTGCGAAAACCAATAGTTATCACCGCAATTCAAGCTAAAGCCTACGAATATTTATTGATTACGCGTAAGTTTCGAAAGAACTGAAACAACAGATTCGTAGCGAAGGCTATTTGCAGCATCTAGCGCAGATCGATTTGAAGCATCTCGAAGGTTCGGATCTACGCCCGCATCAATTGCGAGCTTAACCGACTCCAGGGTTAGTAATTCCCTAGCACTACCGTCCAGAAAATCCCTTTCACTGCGCCCCATTTTTGAGACCCTGTCCAGACGTCGGTTTCCCATTCCCACAGCCGCCATCAAAACTGACAACTCTCCCTCATCGGCAATACTGAAAGGTCTTCTATTTCCCCCTGCAGGGTAACGGACATTGTGCGTAACGTGAGGATCAGCACCAAACTCAAGAAGCACTCTCATCATGTCAGGTTCCGTAGAGCGTGCGGCAAGCCATAGTGGCGTGGCGCCAACGAAGGTTTCATGAAAATGGAAATCCAGCGATTGACGACGTGTTGGTGTCGCCTTCTCCACGCGTACTTCCGTATCTGCCCCGAGGGCAAGGAGAACCTCTAAAGCCGGATAGTTTCTGCGCAGCACGGCCGCGTGTAATGCAGTGTAACCTGGATCTGCCGCATTCAAATCAGCTCCGTTTTCAGCGAGCAGCTGTACAATTTTTGCATTGCCTCCATGAACCGCCTCGATTAAGGGGCTCACTCCGGATGCAGAAGTCTCATTCACATTACTCCCTGCACTCACTAACAAGGTTGCAGAAGACAGGTGTCCAGATCTGACCGCAAACATCAATGCATTGTTTCCGCCCGTATTATGATTACCCCTAAAATCTGGATGGCTGTACTGCTCCTTATCAGTCTTCATCAGTAATGATTGAACTTCAGTTCGAGTATGAACATCGGCGTTATATTCAAGCAGCGCTTCAACAACCGGCGCATAGCCTTGCCCTGCAGCCCACATTAACGCAGTTTGCCCACGGGTTGCGCTTACATTCGGATTCGCGCCTGCTTTTAGCAGTAGCTCCACAACCGTCGCATCCCCGGAACGAGCGGCAATCATCACCGCGGATTCTCCCAACAAGAGATTGACATCAGGGCCTGCACCGGCTGTAACTAAAGTTTGAACCATACTGGTGCTTCCATTTTGTGCAGCCAGCCATAACGGCGTTACACCTAAATCGGTGGTGGCATTTACATTGGCACCTGCCTCAATCAGAAGACTTGCCATTACTGAATTATCTCTATAGCTAACCCAATGCAGCGCCGAGGTGCCATCTGCAAAGACTGCATTTACATCACTCCCTTCAGCCATCAGGGTCTCAAGCAACACCCAATTGCTTGCCTTTGCTGTGTCGACGATTAGTGGCTCTGCCTGGCTTCCAGCCCCAAACAAAAAGCCTGTCCATAGCGGTAATAGAATTTTAACTAAGTTATTTCTATGCATAGGTGTATCTGATCTCTGAGTTTGTTATACGCCATCGATAGGAAGCTTTCCCGTACTTCCGCCGATACTGTCGGCAGGCAAATCGAATTTGTCCATTATTGCCACTAGCAGATTTGCCATTGAAGGTTGGTCCGCATATTTTATGTGTTGACCACCGTTTAAACGTCCTGCTCCCCCACCAAGGAGTAGTACTGGAAGATCGTCTCCAGAGTGTATTGTGCTATTGGAAATCCCGGCGCCGTAAAGAATCGTCATATGGTCCAGCAAAGAGCCTTCTCCGTCTGGAGTTGCCGCAAGCTTTGCCAGGTAATTGGCAAACAACTGTGCATGATAGCGATTAATAATCGACATCTTCTCTACTATAAGTGGATTGTTATTGTGATGAGATAAAGGGTGGTGTGCCTCGGGAACACCAATTTGCGGATAGGCGCGAGGGCTCTGCTCTTCACTCATCATGAGAGTTATAACGCGGGTCAAGTCAGACTGCAGGGCCAATACTTGCAGGTCCTGCATCACCGTAACATGCTCCTCAAAATCAACGGGAACACCTTCAGGTTGAGCAAATTCGGGGAGCTCTAGATCAATCTGCTCCTCCGTCTTCTGAATGCGCCGTTCAACATTCCGAATTGATTCAACGTAACTATTCACTAAATGTTTATCTTCTGCTCCAAGTTGATATTTAAGGCCCGATAACTGTCTCAAAACCGTATCGAGAATACTTGATTGTTGCTTCGATCGTGCCTCACGAGCAGCTCGACTCGTGCTTCCGCTATCTCCGAATAGTCTTTCAAATACCGCGCGAGGGTTGTATTCCATCGGAAGGGGTTCGGTGGGACCGCTCCATGAAAGGGTAGAAGTGTAAACACAACTAAGATTTGCAGTGCATGCTCCAGCGTTCTGGGGCGCGTCCATTGAAAGCTCAAGAGATGACAATTGCGTCTCTTTTCCCAACTTCGCACCCAGCAATTGATCTACCGAGACATCTGCTAGTATTTCTACCTCGTTTCTACCTCCGCGAGTTACGCCAGTCAGGAATGATCCGGAGGCCCCTGCATGGGCCCTATTCCAGTTTGCCTTAAGGCCCGATAAAACCAGCATCTGGTTTTTATAGGGTGCAAGTGGTTCCAAAATTGGCGTTAGTTCGAAATCACGTCCTGTTTTTTCTGGAGTCCAGTAGGGCATGGCCATTCCGTTTGGAACATAGACGGTCTGGAATCTGTGAATGGGAGTTCTAGCTGCCCCTTGAGCGCTTGCGTTAGCGGAGAGCCCGGGGGCCATAGCATCTAGCAACGGAAGAGCCACTGCCGCACCGAGACCACGCAAGATAGTTCTGCGTGGCAGTGTTTTCCGCGTGCTGATATTTACGGTTTTAGGTATTATCGCCATTTCAATTTTCCTTCACGTAATAAGATTACAGAAATCTAAAATATAAATGTACTTGGTCAAACATCGAACAGATAGTTTGCATTTCCTTTAGTCGCCGCTGCTCGCTCTAGTTGAATTCGTTAAGAATGCAGGACTATTGACAATACCCCAAATCAAAGAGGACCAACTGTAATTTTCAGCTGCAGCACCATCTACGATGTGACGAATGGTGGGTTGATCAAAATATTCGACCCTGCGGCCTAAGGCATACTCCATCAGTTTCTCAGTAAGGGTATGAACAAACTGCTCGGGACGGTCGAGCATCCAAGCACGTAGATCCGAAAACCCTTTGAACTCTATCCCACCAGGATAACTGCCGTCGGAGTCAATCGGAATGCCACCTTCGTCCAGGGTTCGCCAGCCACCAATCACATCAAAATTTTCCAATGCAAATCCAAGCGGGTCAATGACCGTATGGCAGGAAGCGCACACGGGGTTCGAGCGATGTTGTTCAAGCCTGTCTCGAATTGACTTAGGCGCCTGGCCAATTTCAGCTTCAGGCAAATTCGATACATTCGGTGGAGGTGGCGGCGGTGGCGTTCCAAGCATGTTGTCCAATAACCATTTACCACGCAGAACAGGAGAGGTGCGCCCGGGGTAAGACGTTACAGAGAGCAAAGAACCATGAGCCAACAAACCTCCGCGCTGTTCGAGGTTTGGCAATTTTACTTTCCTGAATCGACTTCCGTGGACCCCAGGAACTTCATAATGCTGGGCCAGACGTTCATTAAGGAACGTATAGTCGGCGTTTAAAAGCTCAAGTACACTCGCATCCGTTCGCAATGTATTTGCGATAAACATTTCCGTCTCGATCCGAAAGGCTTCAATTAGGCTCAAATCGTAATCTGGAAACAGCAATGAATTTACTTCGACATCCTCCAGACGACGCAGATTAAGCCACTGCGAGGAAAAATCATCGACCAACGTCTCGACAAATCGCGGATCTGCGGTCATGCGAATAACTTGTTGTTGTAAATTTTCAACATCTTTCAGCCCGCTCTTCTCTGCGATTTCTAATAGAGAGTCATCAGGAATGGAACTCCACAGGAAAAATGACAAACGGGATGCGAGTTCAAGATCGCTTAGGGGAAATTGCTCATCGGATGAAATTTGATCGTCCGTTCCACGGTAGGTGCGAATCAGGAAGCCAGGATCGCTTAGCAAATATTCCAAAGCGAATTGAATGCCTGTGTCAAAACTACCACCCGCTAAACGACCCTGGTTATAGAACCCCATTACGGTTTCCAAATCGCCCTCTGAGAGTGGCTGCCGGTAAGCTCTCCTCGCGAGTTTGGAAAGTATGTCGGTAGCACACGCTATTTCGTTGGTGCTTTCATCCATTGGGTGACAGGAAAATATCTTGGCTCGACCGGAAGTAGAAGTGGTAGAACCTGAGTCTCCATATGGCCCTCCTATCTCGAGAGAATGAACCTGCTGGTAAGACAAATAGACTTCATCATTGGCAAGTAACCTTCCCTTCAGAATCGGTTGAGGTCTATTTTCTGCCTCTAAATGTTCTCTGATATAAGATACTGTTACCACCCCCACGCCCGCTTCAACTGGCAATAAGAACTCCAATTCCTCATCGGCAGTTTGCATGTATGTTGCCCAGTCAGTACTACCCTGTTCACCGGGTGTAGCCAAACCGCTAAAGCTTATTGCTGCCGGAATCCCTGGTGCTTCCCCGCCGATGGTAAAGCGTTTTAGTAAGCGCCCATCAAGTCGAACTTCAAGTTGCTGTGGCCAACCCAAACCCATAATGAAATTTTGCCAATTGGCCCTTAGACGAATTCTAAACACATACTCTCCATCAACTGGAAAATTATGTGCAGCACTAAGTCCCCCACGCGTTCCGAATGGGACTTCCTCATTCTGTCGCCAGTCTTGCACTAAATGCAGGGGCACTTCATAGGTAGTAAACGAAGGGGCAACAGGAGGTAAACCGGTTGTCATGCGAGTCACAGTTCTGGCAACTGACATATACCGCTCTAAATAGGCAGTTGAAAAAGGCAACGACTCCGCAATATTGTCGAAATGGCCGTCCGCCGTTGGGTCTCCTGGCAGCAGCGAGATAACATTGACATCAAGCCCAAGCAGCTCATTGACAGCGTTGTTATACTCGTAACGATTCATCCGGTGTATTGGCACCATTCGCCCGGGGTTCGGATTTTCAGCCCAGGCTTGATCGAGTTCTGTTTCTAACCAATTGACCATTTGGTCAATTACTTCGAGCTCCGGACGTGGCATTCCCGAGGGAGGCATCATGCGTGCACGTAATTTTGAGGCCATTTTCTCCAAAATTTCGGCATGGCTGCCGGGCCGGGCGAAATCTATGTGCTCTAATGACATGCCAGCTATCATTGCTGTATCACTATGGCAAACTACGCAATAAGATCCCACCAGTTCTTGAATATCAGACCCTGAGAAAACGTTTTCAGCCGCTGAACTCCCACTAGCAGACAGTGTCGCGATAATAGAGGTTACAAGCAACAAGGCAAGATTTGAAAGTGACTTAAACTTTCTCTTAAAAAAAGGCCAGCTGGTAAAAATTCTTACTAACGACATTATACGACTCAACACCCGATCCACCCTGGTTAATGAAGTAAATTGACCTAGGTGACATTCCTCGGCAAATAGGCTTTGTCGTCCCAACATGATTCGGAAATAATTTCTTTGTATATTCATATCACCAGCGTTCTTCTTTTTAGTGATTTAATAGTATTTCTCAGGAATACCTACCGTTCGTTCACAATAGTATGTATACGAGTGCAATGGAACCATTCTGACTTATCGGGGTATGCCCCCAGGGTGGGGTGCTGGGTATGGCCATTTTGAGGTTTTAGGGGTGGGTGTGAACTAAACGGTTACTGGGTTGATCTAGGAGGCGCTAATGGCGATGTAAGAGCTATCAGTTTTGCTCAAGACTCAAGCCGGTTCGACAGAGAAGACCCATTTAAAGCTATATAGCAAAAAGCAGCTTGCTGGCGAGCGCCAGCTAAAATTTATGGGTATGTATTTGGGTATGTATAGCGAGAAACAAGGCTGAGAGCCTTATACTACGAAAAAAATGGCGGACCGGACGAGACTCGAACTCGCGACCTCCGGCGTGACAGGCCGGCATTCTAACCAGCTGAACTACCGGTCCGCAACAATCTTCTAGCTATG
>Ga0308010_1000864_pt1 | contig 17972 bp, 18 predicted proteins | sample Neamet129_FD_202368 | JGI IMG/M metagenome (GOLD analysis project Ga0308010, IMG submission 202368) | Marine microbial communities from water near the shore, Antarctic Ocean - #129 | ecosystem: Environmental > Aquatic > Marine > Unclassified | place: Southern Ocean | collected 2014-07-24 | reverse complement strand
AGTAATACCGACAGCAGAAACTCTAATGATGTAAATGGAAATCGACAGAGTGACCGTAGTAGTTCATTGGAAAATAACGGCAACAGCAGAAATTTTAGCAGCGCAAAAACAAATAATTACAATAGCCATCCTAATTCATGGACGAATAATAATAGCAACAGGAACACCAGTAACACCAGTAACACCAGTAACACCAGTAACCCTAATGGAAACCAATACAGTAAATATAGCAACTCATCGACAACTGATAACAATAGAAAAAGATTTAATGACAGCAGTACTAATGAGAGTCGCGGTAAAAACCGCAATCGTTCATTTAGTACTAATAACAGAGTAAAATCAGATAGAGATGGGAATTCTAACGCCTATGTAAAGGCAAAATAACTCTTCACGTACTATAGAGATGCAGCAGTTGTAAATACCCAGTCCTCTACTCGGGCTGGTTACGCATAAAGTCAGCCGTCTGCTCAAACGCTAGCGTCAGACTTTTCCGCAGCTGCATTTCTAATCCAATATCCTCCATTGCCCTATTCATGCATGATATCCACTGATCACGCTCAGCTACCCCAATAGAAAATGGCAAATGCCGGGAACGTAATCGTGGTTCTCCATATTTCTCAACATATAAAGATGGACCACCAGTCCAGCCGGACAGAAACATAAATAGTTTGTCGCGCGAACTATTTAGCTCTTCTGGATGTAATTTTCGTATACCAAAGTAATCCGGATCTTCATCCATAAGGTCATAAAAACAGTCCACAAGGCGACGTAAGACAATCTCGCCACCCATTAGTTTATAAGCTTCTGAAAGATGCACTTGAATATCCTCTTAAATTTTATGCAGAAAATTTATTTTAATAATGGCCTGCGATTTTGTAGCATATGTACGATCTGAAAAACTGCCAGTCCTACAAATAAATGTTTAACTGAATGTCCGCTTATCACTTGTCCTAAACTATAAATTTCATGATCTAAAGTTTCTGCAAGCTTTGCAAAGGCATAAAGAATTATTACTACATAGATAGCTGCTCCTCCTGTGTATCTGGAGGAAAAGTATTTTGAAAGTAAGATAATAGCTAGAATAGAGTAAAGCTGCACAACAATATAATAATTTAGATTGCCCAGACCGAACTGTTCGCTCCAATCCCAATAAACTACGCTTCCTACTCCGAATAAGATCAAACAAGGTAACGAGATAAAACCAATATTTGTATTAATACGCTCAATCAATACAGTAGAGAGTAACGTTACGACTCCAATCGCGATTGGAAACCTATCCCAAACTAACCGAGCATTATCTGGAGCCAAATGATAGTAAGTTGAGGCAAGGCTTGCCATAATCACGCTTAGAAATAATATAAAATAAGGCCATCGTTCTGAAAACTTAATAAATGTTATATGTAAAAGAAATTCTCGTGGGCGCATTAACAATATAAGGCCAACTAACCCAGAAAAAAAAATAAATATATTAGAGACAACATTAAAAAAATTTGGCGTGCCAAAATAAGTCCGCTGATCTGCAAATTGATGATAATCAACTGGCTGTGAAATAGGTGGCATGAGTATTGGAATTAATACCATACCTACTGATAAAATTCCAAATATCAAATATTGATTCTGGCACCTCATACAAATTCCCACAGAAATTGATTATTATCTAATTAAGATGCTGTTTTTAATATATATTTGTAACTGCGTCTTTTAAGCGCTCTACTAGAATTACATCAATACCCGGAACCGGATACTTGGGTTTATTGGCCTTAGGAATAATAGCTTGGGTAAATCCTAATTTGGCTGCTTCTTTTAATCTTTCCTGGCCCCGCTGAACAGGGCGAACCTCTCCTGCTAATCCTACTTCACCAAATATAATTGTTTTTTTAGGTAATGGTTTGTTCTTCAGTGAAGACACTATAGCAAGCAGCACCGCTAAGTCCGCACCTGGCTCAGTAATCTTTACTCCTCCTACAGCATTAACAAATACATCCTGATCAAAACATGGAATCCCAACATGGCGGTGCAACACTGCCAACAGCATTGCCAGTCGATTCTGCTCCAGCCCAACACTTAAACGTTTAGGGCTTAATGCATGTGATTTATCAACCAATGCCTGAATTTCAACTAATAACGGACGAGTCCCCTCCTGGGTAACCATCACACAGGATCCTGGAACTTCCTCTTCATGATGAGAAAGGAATATTGCTGACGGATTACTTACTTCACGAAGTCCCTTTTCCGTCATTGCAAAGACACCTAATTCATTTATAGCACCAAACCTATTTTTAAAAGCACGAATCAAGCGAAAACTAGACTGGGTATCACCTTCAAAGTAAAGCACAGTATCCACCATATGCTCGAGAACACGTGGCCCAGCAAGCGTACCTTCCTTGGTAACATGCCCTACTAAAATAATGCAGGTTCCAGTTGCCTTAGCCATGCGCGTTAACTGAGCAGCACACTCACGTACCTGAGCAACAGATCCGGGAGCAGACTGTAATGAATCAGAATAAATTGTCTGAATAGAATCGATTACCGCTACATCCGGCTTGTTTTTAGCCAAAATCTCCTGAACTTTTTCGAGTTGAATCTCAGTCAACAAATGTACATTTTTTGTAACAAGTGATAATCGCTTAGCACGTAATGCAATTTGGCTCGCTGACTCTTCTCCGCTCACATAAAGTACGAGCCGAGAATCAGACAAATAACTAAGTGCTTGCAATAATAAAGTAGACTTCCCAATTCCAGGGTCTCCACCTAGTAAAATGACGCCCCCATCTACTAAACCACCACCTAATACCCGATCAAATTCTATTATTCCAGTTGAATACCTTGGCTCTTCTCCTACTTTTACTTTTTCAAGGTTTTGTACTTTACTAACTTCATTAGCGTGAGCAAAACGTGAAGAATTTTTTTCTGCCGCAGTCTCCACAAGAGTATTCCATAATTGACAATATGGGCATTGTCCCTGCCACTTGAGAGTTTTACCACCACACTCAGTACAAGAATAAATTGATTTTGATTTGGCCATTATAAAAATTATTAATCAGAAATTGGGTGCCAACTTACTATTAAACCCGGATCAGAAACCCCTGCTTGAAAAGCGCAATCAACACCAATGCCTGGAACCCATACAAGATTTTCACCACTAAAGAGTAAGGGTAGTGACTCTCTCTCCCACTGGGGAAATAATGCCTCCTGAAACAGGTTTTTGAGACTACGACGGGGTCGATTACAGTCTGGGCGCATGCGCTCTCCTCCTAATCGAGAACGAATAATAATCGGCCCTTCTTTTAACTTTTGCAAATTAATTCCTTTCCCTTTCTCACGTACAAATCTAACTGAATCACCTTTTTCAGTAATTTCTAATTTCTTCTCACCTTTCCATATGAATTTCCATTCCTTATTTGGAAGTATACTTATTTTTCCTACATAAATACTTCCCTTGAAGCTTCGGACCTCAGTGTCTCCGAAAGTAATATGTAATTTAGTATCTAAACGAGAGGAAAGTAATTGCCGAAGCATATCCTCTAGCTTGGCTGTACTAGGAAGAGTTGCACCGCGCTGGGAAAGGTCATATCGCAACAGATTTTTGGCACGTGAAAAACTTAATTTTTGTAACTTCTTAATTTGAATCTGATTTGAAACAAGACATTCCTCACTATCAAATTTTGCCAGATCATCCAACAGACAACTTGTTTCTGCCATATGTTGGCTAGTACGCAAAAAAGTGGTGCGATAAGCAGGGAATTTTCTTTCCAATAAAGGGAAGATTTTATGTCGCAGGTAATTCCTATCAAAAGACACGTTATTGTTGCTTTCATCTGTAATCCAGCTCAATTTGTAATTTTGAGCATAATCTTCAATCTCACTACGGGATACTTTTAGTAACGGTCTCAGTATCTGTGGCCCTGTATCAAGAGCCTGCTCTCCAATCTTTGGCATTTGGTTTCTAACTACAGGCATTGCACCCAGTCCTTTCACTCCTGCGCCCCGTAGCATCTGCAACAGCAAAGTTTCAGCCTGATCGTCCAGATGTTGCGCTAATATCACATAATCTGCTTTAATATTTTTAAATTCTTGATAGCGCGCATCCCGGGCGTTAGCTTCTAGACTTGTACCTGATAATTTTCTGATTTTTAGTTTAGCAGTCTCGGTCGGAATGCTATTTTTACTGCATAAATCAAGACAAAATTTTTCCCATTCATTCGAATTAGGACTAATGCCATGATTAACATGAAAAGCTGTAAGTTTAAATCTTAATTTGAGAGAAAGAGGAACAAGAATACTTAGTAAAACGACTGAATCCACCCCGCCACTTAACCCTAAAACCAAATGATCATCTTTCTGAATCTGTTCGTGTAATATATTTTCAACACGACTAGAAACGTTATTTAGCTGAGGATTCCTTGAATTTGCCATATTCCATTAGCCGCTTAAACCGTTTTTCCAGCAATTCTTTAGAGGTAATGCCTTGTAATTGCTCAAGCGATCCCTGCAATGAATTCCTTACCAATTCCATAGTTAAAAGATAATCCCGATGAGCACCACCGAGTGGTTCATCAATAATCTGATCAATGAGCCCTATGGTTTTTAGTCTTGCAGCAGTAATTCCCATAATTTTAGCAGCTTCTTCAGCTTTATCTGCACTTTTCCATAGTATCGAAGCACAACCCTCAGGAGAAATTACAGAATACGTTGAATATTGCAACATATTAACTACATCACCTACTGCTACAGCAAGAGCTCCACCTGAGCCTCCTTCGCCAATAATAGTACAAATTACCGGCACTTTCAGTTCGGATAATACAAAAAGATTTCGGCCAATTGCTTCTGATTGTCCCCGCTCCTCTGCTCCAATACCTGGATAAGCACCGGGAGTATCAATAAATGTTATCAATGGTATTGAAAATTTTTCTGCTAGATGCATAAAACGCAAAGCTTTACGATAACCTTCCGGCTTAGGCATCCCAAAATTACGATAAATTTTCTCTTTGGTATCGCGTCCCTTCTGATGACCAATAACCATAACCGTCTGCCCATTAAACCGAGCCAACCCCCCAATAATAGCAGGGTCATCTGAGAAACTCCGATCACCATGTAACTCTTCAAAATTAGTAAATAGATGCTCTATATAATCCAATGTATAAGGGCGCTGCGGATGCCGCCCAACTTGTGATATCTGCCATGGGGTGAGTTTTTCATATATATCTTTAAGAAGTGTTCTGCTTTTCTTCTCCAGACGCTCAATTTCAGTTGAGATGTCCACATCAGAACCATTCTGAACAGAACGCAATTCTTCGATCTTTGCTTCAAGGTCAGCAATAGGTTGTTCGAATTCCAGAAAAATAGATTTCATAGATCATAAGACATAATTTTGAAGCCATCATGATACATGATTTATGCCTATATCAGCAGTCATGTTTATTTGAGTCTATTAAGGTCTCAATAATAGAATCTAGACTGGATACATCCTATATAAAAAATTATGTAGCACATAATTACAAAAATAATGCCTTATTTCTTACTGAAATATCAGCACTATTTAGGTCTAGTAATTTATTTATGTTAAGAGAATCTCGGAATTAGACATAAAACCATATAAAATGGCAGCTTTTTTACGTAAGATCTCTGAAAGGTAAGGAAGAATTTTGATTAATACTGCCAATATCACCATGCAATTTGGTGCAAAGCCATTATTTGAAAATGTTTCAGTCAAATTTGGAGACAGTAATCGTTATGGCCTGATTGGTGCAAACGGCTGTGGAAAATCAACTTTCATGAAAATTCTTGGGGGTGATCTTGATCAAACCTCAGGAAATGTTAGTGTTGATATAAATTCCCGCGTGGGGAAACTTCGTCAAGACCAATTCGGTTTTGAGGACTGTATGGTTCTAGATACGGTGATGATGGGTCATGATGAGCTTTGGCGTGTAAAGGAAGAGCGTGATGCAATATATGCAAATCTAGAAGCTGATGAATCAGATTATATGCATGCTGCTGAGCTTGAAACTCGCTTTGGTGAACTTGATGGGTATTCAGCAGAGGCTCGTGCTGGAGAATTATTGCTAGGTGTTGGTATTCCACTATCTCAGCATCAAGGGTTAATGAGTGAAGTTGCTCCCGGATTAAAATTAAGGGTGCTACTTGCTCAAGCTTTATTCTCTGACCCAGAAATTTTGTTATTAGATGAACCCACAAATAATCTTGATATCAATACTATTCGCTGGCTGGAAGACGTAATCAATGCAAGTAAAAGTACCATTGTAATCATTTCACATGACCGACATTTCCTTAATAGTGTATGCACACATATGGCTGATCTGGATTATGGCGAAATCCGTGTTTATCCGGGCAACTATGATGCCTATATGACTGCCTCTACCCAGGTCAGAGAGCGCATGCTCTCAAACAATGCAAAAAAGAAGTCTCAAATTGCTGAATTACAATCATTTGTAAGTCGTTTTTCAGCTAATGCCTCAAAGGCAAGGCAAGCAACAAGCCGCGCCAAGCAAATAGAAAAGATAAAGTTAGAAGATGTAAAACTATCCAGCCGCCAGTACCCCTACATTCGCTTTGAAGTGGAAGATAAAGATAAATTATATCGATTGGCAGTATCCGTACAAAGCATTAATAAACATTTCTCTGGCATGGAAAAACCACTACTTAAAAAATTTAGCATTAATATTGAGGCAGGTGAAAAAATTGCAATCATAGGGCCAAATGGTATTGGCAAAACTACGCTATTAAGGTCTTTATCTGGAGAACTTAAACCGGATGAGGGAGAGATTAAGTGGGCAGAAAAAGCGCGCCATAGCCATTTTACTCAGGACCATGCCACAGACTTTGAAGTGAGTGCCTCTCTTACAGAGTGGATGACTCAATGGAGACAAATAACCGATGATGACCAGGTCGTACGTAGCGTATTAGGCAGATTGTTATTCTCAGGTGATGAAGTAGATAAATCAGTAAAAGTAATCTCAGGAGGGGAACAAGGGCGCATGCTATTTGGAAAAATTATGTTACAAAAATCAAATGTATTGCTTATGGATGAGCCAACCAATCACCTAGATATGGAATCTATTGAATCACTCAATTCTGCGTTAGAAAAATACACAGGCACTTTGATCTTTGTTTCTCATGACAGAGAATTTGTATCCTCACTGGCAACTCGCATCATTGATATGAAACCAGAGGGAATCACTGATTTTAAAGGGACTTATGAAGAGTACTTAGTAGATCAGGGCGTAGTATAAATGCTATCAATTTACTGTATTTATACTTCCTCTTAATAAGAATCAATTCTGGGCGGGTAACAGTTTCATTTAAAAATTTTTTTGGAAACTACTGTCCCCCTTCCCTCAATTTAGCAAGATCCAAGGCTTCCTGAAAATGAGGCCAATCAAAATATGGCCCGGGATCCGTTTTCCGTTTCGGCGCAATATCTGAATGACCGATGATATCTGCAATTGGATAAATTTTGCTAAGCTCCATTGTAAGAGCAACTAAAGCTATATATTGACTATCAGTGAAGGGCGTCGTATCGCTACCCTCCATCTCCACGCCTATAGAGAAATCATTACAACATGCCTTCCCTTTCCAGTACGACTCACCAGCATGCCAGGCACGCTTCCCACAGGAAACAAACTGAATAATCTCACCGTTTCGACGTACAAAAAAATGAGCAGACACTCTTAGGCCACGAATAGTTTCATAATAGCTAACATTTGGATTGACTTGGTTAGTAAACAAATCAATCACGCCATCACCTTCAAATATATCTGGCGGCATACTGATGTTATGTATTACTAATAAGCTTATTTCATTTCCTGGCGGGCGATCGTCACAGTTTGGTGACGAAATTAATTGCACATCAGATAAATAACCTTCTTCATCAACTCTCATTAGATGGCCTTTTTACTAGAAAATTAACGTAATTTGATCTGCAAAACATTAAACAAAGTAAATTTATTTATCATTTAGCCTCAACCGCTCAATTCTATATCCCGTAGACCTAGAAATATATCAAAATAGATACAAACAGAACGTCGTTACAAATATGAACTCAATATAACTATTAAAATAGTTGAACTCTATCCAACCTGACAGATCAACAACTATAAATATAGGAAATTCTATGATTCAAGTGGATCAGAAATAGAAACACGTACCACTCATGCGGATATAATAATTAGATCTAGCAACATTATTTTATACATATTGCAATAAAAAAGACAATGCTAGAATTACTCCGAGAATATAGTTTCTATGCAAACTAGAAATTGGCTGCCACAATTCTCATTGAGATAAATATAAATATTATTTAAATAATATTTATACCAATTTCTATTATAAAATATTGCTGTTAGCTGCTAAAAAATCAGATGCCATGCTATCAAAATTGAGATTTTTAGGGGAAAATTATCAGCTACATTAAGCTTATTAAATGGCCACCACATATACCTCTAATAGACTTACAAAAATATAATGACCTTTGCAAAAATTCTATACTGGATAGTTACAATCATTTCTATAATTTTTCTCTATACTGGCTTTGTCTATTTAATTGCAAATCCGACAATTCTAAGACAGGAAACACTTGAAAGTTGTATGAAATTATTTGGGGAGAAAGAATCTCCTTTTTCTATCCTATGTGGAAAGCAACATACTGAAATTGTACAACCAATCTGGCTCCATCTAATACCCTATCTACCTGCAGGATTAATTCTAGGCCTTAGCAGACTTCTTAAAATTAATCTATATATGCCAGCTAATGTCTATCCTAATCGCATTGTCATAGGGCTATTCTGGGTAGGTGTAATTGCGGCCATACTCGCAATTACTTTAACACTCTGGATCTCGGTATATCTTGTTGACAAACCGCCCCTATTAATTTTTATGCCAATGATTATCTTTTCCGGCTGGCTTTTTTCTCCGATACTATTTCAATATTTACTTGCACCAAGAGAGACAGTTCGTCATATGAGCTCGATCAGAGTTGGATTAGCCTTAATGTTTATTACGCCAATATTATCTGAAAGCTATTATTTCCTAAACTCTACCATCGAAACACTATTAACAAAATCAGTGATGATTAGCTAAATTCCCTGTATCTCAAGAAGCATATTCCAGATGTAATTTACTAATGTTTATTACCCGCGAATTAAATTTTACAACTATATTATTTACCTAACAGGTAAAGCAATAAAAGTTCCACCATTCTGCTTAGTAAGTTCCCGCATTAAAATAGCAAATCTATCTGTTGTGTATTGAGAAGGAAAGCCGACAGCGTGAATCTTAGCTAAACGCTTCCCATCCTTTTGAATCGTATTTTTTTTTGTAATATTGGCAATGACGCTATCATAAGAATCGCCAGTATAATCATCACCAAAGACATAAATAGCAATTGTATGGCCTCGCTTCTTATATTTCTTCATGGCGGCCAGTACGCCTTCTACAGGGCTACTATTAGATGCGCTCTGCCATCCTTTAAATAACTTCATCACACTTTTACGTCGAAATGGTATATCGGGAATCCATCGACCACCATAACCTGCAAGAATAGCTCTGCCCTGATCATCCAAAATCTGAAATCCTTTTACTTGAGGATGAATAGTTAAAATATTGATTATTTCCTGTGTAACACGATTCCAAATAGTCTTCATGCTGCCAGATGTATCAACTACAAAAACCACATAATCACTATCTACCGGGATGCCACCTACTTCATCATCACGAGGAGTATTGCTAGTAGATGGCGAGATTGATATTTTTTCTAAGGCCGACTGAACCAGAGAGAGTCCGTCCAAATTACCGGCCAATTCTCTTTCTTCATTTTCTCTTGAACGTATATTTTCTGAAAGAGCTTGAGCTTCCCTACCTAAATCTCTACTATTCTCTAACTGAAGTTCATTCAGTTTTTTTTCCTGGTCAACCTTTTTCGCTAGACTGTTTACCTGAGTTTTTAGCGCCAAGACCTGATTCAGCTGATCCTCAACTTTATCAACATTCAATTTAGGAGTATCTCTGTCAGTATGAGAAATCAGTACTAGAAGTACTATAGCGCCGAACCCACAAGTAATAATATCTAGGAATGAAAGATTAAATATATCAAAATCTTTTTTCTTTATTTTCATGGCCAAGTCACCGCAGGACTAATAACCAGGCCGCCTGTACTAGCTGCCCAGCTCCAGTATTCATTTACAGCGCTTGGATCACCTTCAATAGGCAACAAAATAATATTAACTTTCACATCAGCAAGACTAGCGTCTTTAACAGTCTGCCTAAATAATTTTACCCGACATTCACCTGAAATTGATTTAGAATTTCCAAGTAGTGAACTGCACCCAGAGAAAGGATTTAAATGGGCATAATTTGATTCGCCAGTAGTAGGCAGCCCATCTGTAATAATATAAAGATCCGTGGCGTTAAGTCTGGATACCGCTTGCAATCCTTTATGAAGATTAGTTGCGCCAGTCGGAACGATGGAATCTAGTTTTTCATAAAAATCCTTAAGGATGCCATCAGTATTAACGGTAACCCATTTTGACTTGCCCAGCGAATGTATTGAATCATTAAAAGCAAGTACACTTAACTGGCTAACTTTAGGAGTCCGTGCAAGAAGCCAACGAACTATTTTTTTTGTCCGAAGCCATTTAGGCCCCTGTTTTTTATTTTGAGTAGAGCTATTTTTTCTTCTAATAATATTTAATAACTTTTCATCGGTCATTGAAGCGCTACTATCAATCAACACTACAATACGACGACCTTCAACTCTCAAACCTATCAGATAATTCTCTTCACCACCCCGGTCATCTTCTATAAGATCATCTTTGTGCGCTATTGGTCTTGTAGCAATACTATTCTTCAGAGCAGTTAACTCTCCTTTCTTATTCTTGAGATTAGACTCCTTCTTTGAAAGCCCTTGTTTAATCTGTACAATTTTTTCTTTTAGTTTTTTTATCTTCTCAGTCTCAGTCTGAGATGTATTACGAAGTTGATCAAGTGTCTGCTGCAGTCTTACCTGCTGGGATTCAAGTAACCGAACCTCCGCAACTAAATTATTAGCCTCAGCATTAGAATCACTCACATCATATTTGACTAGGATAAATACCAGCACCATAGCACCAAGTCCACATGACATTATGTCAAGAAATGCGAGATTAAACCCTTCTGATCGACGCCGCCTTTTCACAGATTAATTAATTATTTAATACGAGCAAGTAAATACTGATCACAATAGGATTGGATGTCAACGAGCTGTCCATCCTGAAGGCGTTGCAACTGATGAAAAATAAACATGAGAAATATACTAATCAACAAAGCTACGAGCGTTGAGTTAAAAGCCACACCAAGACTATTTGTCATGCCAGCAATATCGCCTGCAAGTGCTTTATCTGCTAGAGAAAGTGCTTCACCAATGCCCCGTACCGTGCCGATAAACCCAATAGAAGGTACCGCCCAGATCAGATAACGAATCATCGAATTTTCAGCATCTTGACGAATAGAAAGCGCTTCCACGCAACTCTCTATGGCATCAGATAGATTCTGTACATTTTTAGTGCCAGCATAACGCCATAAAGTAGTACGTATTGTCTGTATTAGAGGCGTTGAAATGTGCTCAGCAGAGAGCTCCGTATCAAGTCGTTTAATGACCTCTTCAGCATCAAAGTCTCCTCCTTTTATTTCTTCTACTATATCGACTGTATAAAGATATTTACTGCGCAAAATATTGCGGCACTTACTTAGGATCAGAAAACTTCCCCAGAGCATCAGAATTAAACAGATCTCCTGCTCATAATCTTTGATGACAATTATAAGGTCACGAGGTGCAGATTGGCCTGCTTGTCTCGCTGCCTCAAGTATCAATTCGGCTTCAGGACGAACATAACCGATATATGCAAGATGCACTACAATAGCTGAAACAATCAGCACAAGAAAACTTTTAATAACGTCAGACATATTAAATATCCACAGGAAAAGATGTAGGAGAATTTAGACTAATAGTAGGCACGACCGCATAGACGGTTGCCCCTGTAATAAAAAGAACCACCAATGCTAAAGCCCATTGGGTAATTCTTTTATGCAATAATTTTTTCAGATTATTCATTTTTTCCTCCATAAAGATAACGACCTACTCGGAATCCTACGTCGTCACGACCAGTAGTCAATCCTTCTCTATATGAGGGTCGAAGTATGGTAATTGAACCAGAACGAAAATTGGCTCCTTTAACCACATGTGACGGCCCACTTTCTTCGCCCAATGGGTTCTCTGAAATCGTATCTTCCATTGGTGGCATAATTGAATAAATATCATGTACCCACTCACTAACATTACCAGCAATATCATAAAGACCAGATGGCTCTTTTTTAAAGCTACCTACAGGCGCAGCGCTCAAATAACCATCATTATAGTTAGGCACATAAAATGTCATTTGACCTTTAGCACCTTCATCTGCAATATTCGCGGCATTAGGCGGAATAATCATTTCATTTCCCCAAGAAAAAGTCGTTTGTTTTGTTTTTCCTGCCATACGGGACAGCCATTCCCATTCTGCTTCACTAAGTAACCGATAGCCATCAGTATTTTTATTAAATCCGTTTACTCTCCCATTCTCAATTTTGTAGAAAAGTTGAAGACCTTCATTCTTGCTAAGCCAATTACAGAAAGATGCGGCCTCATTCCAATCAATCGAAGTTACAGGGATATTATCTGCTCCTAGAGATTTTTTTAAACTTGGTTTGAATTTTCCATACTGGCCATTCGTTATCTCAAAGATACTGGCATAGAATGATTTTGTTAATTTAATTTTCTTCTGAAATTCATTTGCGCGTTGACCTTTCTCAGAGCGCGGCGCACCCATTTTCAGGTGCCCTGGGTTTATAAATAACTTCAGTTTGATACCGTTCTGAATAGTCAACTCTCTAGGCGCTTCCTGTAATCGTGCCTGATATTCAGTTAACAATTTGGCTGATACCTTTTGAACAAATTTTCCTGTTGGATTTATAGTTTTTGATACTGATCGATACCCCTTTTTTTTGAAAATAATCTGCTGGGTTACTGCCGGAAGACTAACGGTTATGGCATTTTTTCCATAATCTTTATTATTAATCCATATCGTTGAAAGTGGCAAAGATGAAATTATAACTTTCCCAAATTCTGGTTTTAGCTGAAAAGATATTTCCTTTTCCTGGTCTGATAAAAATTTAATTTTTTTAGTACTCGGGTAATAACCATGCTTCATATAAATTAATCGATGTTCCACATTCGTACTGAGGAAAATCGGCCCCTTTGATAGACTACCATTTACAATAAGTCTTCCGCCTTTTGGGGTTAATTTAGGAACAATCTTTGCCTTTATTCGTGCAAGCTGATAACTACGTTTCAGTTTTGAGTTGGCATGAGTGATCTCAAATTTATCAATTGAATCAACATAGTTGTCAGCTGTAATACGCAAAGAATACACGCCGCCATTTTGGCTACTCTCTAAAGGAGTTTTTCCAATCAATTTCTCATTAAGGAAGACTTCAGCTCCGACAGGTCTGGAGAAAACGTTAAGCCTGCCATTGACTGGCTGCAAAGCAATATTCAGCTTGGTCTTCTCGTGTCGTTTAATTTCAACCGTCAACTCTTTAGGTAGAAAAAAAGGGTTGTTAATGTTAACAGTGTAGGTTCCCGCCTCTAACTCCAGATCTAGCATAGCAGAGCGCGTAGTATCACGACCGTTGATCTTCCAGGCAGTTTTTAACAGATTATTTTTATCTCCCAATATATTTATGACCAGATGCCCTGGTAATTCAGATAATTCAAGTGGGAAATTTTTACCTAGATATATAGAACCTATAGTTTCTGTAGCATCTTTGAACCCTGGAGAAGATACGTTAATAACAGGATTCCCAGCAAGTGAGTACACTACATTTCCAGCATTAAAACTAAAGTTATCTATTGTGCTTATTGTAGCCAAATTACCTGCTTCCAATGGCATAACTTCTACTCGTGTTCCACGAGAATAAATAAGCAATACGGCTACAAGTAAAAAAATACTCGTCACCACTAAGCCAGAAAAAAAATATATTCTTTTCTGCCGGCTTTGCGCCTTGTCTAATTTCTTATTAAATTGACTCATCACAAATTAATCTAACAGAATAATTATTTTTATTATATGGAATTAGAACTTGTAATAGTTTAGATTTGAAACCATTGCGAGCTCCTTCAAATGTATAGTAACCTGGTTTTAACTTTATGGTTTTATTAAGAATAATCCCAAGTTTCCCTATGCCACGCACTTGAATGTAAGTCATATTGTCAGACGTAACCATGACAGGAATCAGCCGATTAAACTTTGTAATTAGTTCACTAAGTTGTTTTATTTGTTTTCTAAGTTTAGAACTATGTTTTGAAGCATACGATGCCCGTTCAAGAATTTCTTTAGCTTCATTAAGAACACCATTATCTGTAAGGCGATAAGGCGATTTCTCATATTGAGCAAGAACTGACTGAAGCCAAAGAACTTCATTAGCACGCTCTATCCCTTTAATCGCCACCTCATTCCCAGGCATATTTATTTTAGCTTTTTCAAATTCAGACTTTGCTCGTTCCCAATTGTCCTCGCGAGTTGCTTGTTTTGCCTGACTGAGTGCTTGCTCTGTTCGGTAAGATTTCTCTTCTGCTAATATCTGATTCAAAAGAACTTTAAGTTCTATGCGCTCTGAATCAATTATCTTTGCTCTCTGGTAATGATACCTAGCTTCTTTCGTTTCATGATTCTCTATTTTAGAAAATCCTGATGACATATGCTTATCAAAATCATTGTTTCTGAGCATTTGTTTTAATAATTTCAAACGCTCAGTTTCCACCGGTCGTTTAGAATTAATCTTTAGAGCCTGCTCTAAAGAGTTATGCTCATTTAGTAGATTATTTTCGGCGCGAGCTGCCTTTGCCTTATTTAAAAACGGAAGGATTTGCTGGAGTTTTTCAATATCCTGTTGAAGTGCCTTGGCTTTTGTGGATTGTGGGGCAACTACTAAGGCCTTTTCAATATAAAGCTTTGCCTCATCATAGAGGTCATCTGAGTAAAATAAGGTGGCTTTTTCTATATTATCTTTAAATATCTTTTCAGATTTATCAATAACTTCTATTGCTTTGGCCGTTAATTCCTTAATACTACTCAATGCATTGAAATAATCACCATTACTAAAATCGAGCATCATATTCTCATCCTGCTCATTAAGCTCAAGTAAGGAATTCTGATTCCAATCCTTCAAATTAGCCGCCTTAAGACGTGGCTTTAATTCAGCTTTGTATTGTTGAAATAATTCCTTAAATTCCTCTCGAATTTTCGCTATATCTGATTCAGATGGTTTTTTTATTTTAGATGCAGAAATAGTGGTATTTTTTGGTGCAGTAAATTCGAAATAAGGCAGACTCATTACTATAAGAGTGCAAGCAACAATAGCTATAAGAGAGACAATTAATACTTTTAATATTAATTTGGAGCTACGCTGACGCGCCTTTCCTAACTTTTTCTCAAGCACGTTATTTTAAATAGCTACAATTGAACATCAGGAGTCTTTTCTTCGGAATAAATCTTTTGCAGAAAATTACGCCACTGCATGAATTGCTCTTTTGCGTTACCAGTCAGCTCCACACTTTTTTTATTAAATGCAATAACCTTTGGAGCAAATTCAAGATCAACAGATTCACCTAATTCGTTCAACGTATCACGATGTACATTTGCTTCCTCACTTGTTTTGAAACTTTTCGAAATTAAAATAGCACCCCCTACTCCACCTGCAAGCAACCCTAAAGTTGAGGCAGTCTGGGTGGCAGGTGAGTAAGAGCCTGCACCTGCAACTGCCGCTAAAACACCAAGCCCTATGAGTGCTACACCACCGATACCCTGAACTATCGCTTTCCGATTTGCTGTCCGTTTTGCCTTAATTTCCAGCAGACTTTGACTCTGCCACATCAGATAACTATCATCCATTCTTGAGGAAAAAGAGGCATAGTTATTTTGCAAGCTATCAATAAAAAGTTGATCTCGTACTCTAATAGCTTTCACACGCCGAAACATCGGATCCAGATCGCTTGGTTTACTTACAAGCTTGAATCGATCTTCTTCCATTTCGATATATTGCATAAATTTACCATCTGAAAAATTGGCTCCAAACCGAATATCAGATAAATAGTGGAGGTCTTCTAATTCTTTAGCTTCATGATCATTAAGTTCTTCAACAATTTGAGTTGCTATTTTCTCAAACAGAGGGTCATAGGAGTCCTTTCCTTTATTCCTGTAATTCTTATGAAAAGCATCAGACACTTCATGGTCAAAAGATTCATCTAACCATTTACGGCTACTGATATCAATAACCTCCACCTCTATTTCAACCTCTTCACCATTTGACTCTTTAATCCGGCCAAGTATATATAAGTCACCAGTAGCTGTTCTATCGGGTGTAACACGGACTGAACCAAATTGTCCTGTTTCATCTAACTTTTCTTTGAGTTTATAAGCAAAACGGTTAGCTTCTGCCCTGCGTATCTCCGGCCATATGTTTTCAGCTTCATAGTCATCTGGATCTTGAGGAAGGCCTGGATCAAAAACAGGGATGATCACATCAAGCTTTGGAAGAGATTGAACCGGATTAATTTCTTTTTGATCAGAATAGGATGATGATAACGAAGGGCCAACTCCTGCCGATAGCTTTGTATTATTACTTGCACATCCCGAAAATAAAAGTACTTGAAGACTACAGACAGTCAGAATAAAGCTAATATTAAATTTCTTAAAGAACATAATCTCTCTCTATTATTATTCGGTTAATCCTTTATATTTCCTATACTCATCCCATAATAGCTTTCTTTTAATGGGGTCTGTTTCATTCACAGCAGCACGTCGTATTTGAGCTGCAAGTGCACTGTCATTATTTGCTGAAGGAATATCATCAGGATGCTTCCCGTTTGCAGTTGACACGCTTCCCTGGTAATTGCCATTTTTATTATTTATAGTTTGCAAAGCCAGACTATCTTCTGATTCTTCTTGAGCATCATCTTTAGCAGCAGGTAACTCGGTTCCGGATATAGTTGAACTAGCAATAGCCTCTCCCATATTTTCAGCTTTTGAATTTCCAGTTGCCTCGCCAGCACCACCAGAATTATCGTTAGCAACATTGGTTTCTATTTTTTTAGTTTCTTGATTACACAATTTAAAATTATCTAATGACTTAGAAAGAGATTTATCCATTTTGTGAATACGTTCACCCCTGGTCAGAGTTGGATCATCTGAATAATCTATTTGTACATTAGCACAATCAACTGACAACTCAAGACTTTCTTGAGTATATCCCGTTGAATATAAAACAAATAAACCAAATATAGCGAGAGTAAATTTTTTCATAACCTCATAGACATATGGCATCTAATTTTCTTTTTGGTGGGTCACCCTAGATCCTCTTAATACTCAAAATCAACTGTCCCAATTATCTTTGACTTCGAATCATAAAAAGCTTTCTTTTTACCATTCAGTATAGTTGCCACTACCATAAATTCCTTAAATGTATCTAGATTAACTTTATTAAATCTAACATTTCCCTCTTTTTTAATTGAAAATTCTCCATTATTATTTTTAAAATTCCAGCCCATTCTATAGTCTTCAATAATTTCTTTAGCCATCCTTGTCCCCTTATGTTTTATTATCTAATGTATTAGCATCACAAGATCATGTTAGGCTTTTAGCCTGTAATTGGCAAACAGATGAGGTGGATATTGTTGCTAGGAAGCATTCTTTACTATTTTAAGAATGATTCATATCTAGATGAGTTTATCTCTTGATAAAGTCAAGCGTCTGTTAAGTACCAAACGTTGATATTGATCAACTCTTCCTGAATCTTTTGCGTCATAATTCGGAACAGAGAATCTGTATGTATTTGTAGTTAAAAATGGCCAGATGCTATCTGTTATAAGGGGAAATGCTAAAATT
>Ga0308010_1000862_pt1 | contig 18000 bp, 21 predicted proteins | sample Neamet129_FD_202368 | JGI IMG/M metagenome (GOLD analysis project Ga0308010, IMG submission 202368) | Marine microbial communities from water near the shore, Antarctic Ocean - #129 | ecosystem: Environmental > Aquatic > Marine > Unclassified | place: Southern Ocean | collected 2014-07-24 | reverse complement strand
AATATTTTTCCTAAAGTGCTATTTAAGTAGCTGTTAGTATTACTCGTTAACTCATTCTTTAATTTATTCTTTATGACTTCTGCATTAGCATTAAAGCTAAATAAAAAAGTAGTTATTATAATAAAAAATTTTTTCATGGACGTGGACGATAAATATTTTATCTCCAAGCCCCTCTAGATCTTTTGGTTTTAGTAAGGAATTGTGTTGTAAAAGCATTTGCTCCTACTTTTGTTCCCCAAACAGCTTTGTTGGTATTATCCCAACCAAAATCGAGGGAGATCGCAGAGGAGGTTTTAATTCTAACGTTTAAACCAATTGTTTGATCCGTGATTTCAATGGGAGTTGCATATTTGTAGTTTACAGAAAGTAGTCTTGAATTATTTACACCATCTGAAATTGTTGCTTCATCTTTTAAAAGAAGAACTGCCATTTCAATTCCATCAAGACCAGTTGAATCAGCGACGCTGCCGTAATTTTCAAACGAAACAAAGCCACCATTATCTGAGTCTCTCATATCATCTATAATCTCTGTAGCATAAGCTGCTGTACCTGCTGCTGCACCACACTGCATAGTTGCTTGAGCTTGCTCAGGAATAGGTTCAATCACTGCAGTGGAGCTTCCCAATCCATGAGCTACTGGATAAGCATTATTAGCAGCATAGCCAGCATTATGTAGTGTTGTTACTTTAGCTAGTGACCAACAAAACGTATTAAGTACTCCATTTCCTAAATCATCATTGTCAGACCCAGCTATAGCTTCAAATCCTCTCATTCCTTTATGAGAAGCAAGGCCGGCTTTGTAAGCATATGTTTGGGTATGTTTAATTTTTATTTTACTATCTACTACAAGAGTAGCAAAGGGATAGGTTCCAACTGGAATTATTGATTCCGGAATAGGCAAGAGTGTTTCTAAACCTGGCTGGATTATTGTAGCGTCAGTATCTGTTTTATTAAAATCATCAATTAAAATTACGCAAGAATCATAGTTTGGCAAAGCCAAACCACTTGCTGTGAAGGGGTCTTTTTTACATATAGCAACTTTGTAAATCAAAACTTTATAAAAATCTGGCTCCTCACTGCATTGGTTATCTTGAGTTCCACTAGTTAAGTCAAAAAAAGTTTCTGCTAGTCGCTGAACTATAATAGCTCCATCAGCATCTTTGGCACATCCAAACGCACCTGCTTTACTATCCGTTGGTGTTATTAGATTAAAAGAAAATCCTAATGCAATTAAAAAAAGAAGAGTAATTAATTTATGTTTCATATTAAAATCCTGAGGCAACAAATCCAGAAGAAGAAATTTTCACTACTCTGATTTTGTTTTCACGTTTTACGGGTTGATAAAGTTTATCACTAACATCTGTTAATGTTGTAGCACTCTTTGGAGTACTTGATTGATTGTCTTCTCCAAAATTAACTACATATTTAATACTTCCAAAATATTTATCGTTTATTTGATTGTCATTTATATAACCACCTTCAATTTGAAAATTACCTAACTTTGCATTAGCTCCAAATTTATTTCCCGTTTCTTCATAAGTGCTTCCTACAGTTGGGTTTTCAAATTTAAAAGCATTTAAGAAAATATTTACATCATATTTTATTGGAAGATGATAATCTACTTGTGTATCCCAACCATCTAAAGCTGTCTCAGATCCATCTCTGGATCCATCTTTGGTAGCTATTTCTTGAGTAATCGCATTATAATAATTTCCTCTAAGATCAAAAATACTTGAGATTGCTTCAGCACCAGCACCTGCTCTTTTATGCCCGTCATCAAACTGATGATCATAAAAAACATTAGATCCTATTAAAATTTTGCTATCATTTAATAATTTTCGAATTCCAAAACCAATATTAATAGTTGTGTCATCATCATGAGTATTTAGGCTGGTTTGATTAAAGATGGTTCCTGTATCTGAATATATATTAAAAATTTCTGTAACACTCATTACACTAAAAGTAGGCTTTAAATATTCTTGAGCATTAATCTCAAAATCTAAATATTTCATTTTTTCAAAATTATTTGCTGCAAACGAAGAAATGTTTTCAGAAATTTTACCACTTAAAGTGCTAACGCTTTGATTAATTTTGTTAGTAATTTTATTTTTTGCTTTGCTCTCTAATGAACTATCACTTATTGCGGCAGTAGCAAAAATTAAAGTAAGTATAAAAATGTAAATATTTTTTAATTTAGACATTGTTTAATTAAGTTTACGGTAAAAATTTCTGTGTTATTTGTTTGATTTATAGACCAAAAATAATAATAATAAAGTCTTTAATTCAATTAACCTTTTAAAGTTAATCAATATCTATTTTAGTTCTAAAAATCAAACAAACCCCATTATTACAATATCGTTTACCTGTTGGATTTGGGCCATCTTCAAAAATATGTCCATGATGGCCGCCACATTTCTTACAATGGTACTCAACTCGCTCGTAGCCTAATATAGTATCTGTTTTAGTTTCAAAAGCGTCTGGTAATGATTGATAAAATGAAGGCCACCCTGACCCACTTTCATATTTAGCATTTGAATCAAATAGCTTTTCACCACAATTTGCACAATGATAACTGCCTTCTCTTTTCTCTTGATTTAACTCACTAGTACCAGACATTTCAGTACCATCTTCAAATAAAACTAATTTTTGTTCTGACGTTAAATCTTTGTTAATTTTTTTTGTCATAAATTTATTCTAATACTCTTAATGGTTTACCAGCAACACAAGCTTCTAGATCTTCAATCATTTGTGTGTAAAACTTACTATAGTTTTCTGCAGTTACATACCCAACATGAGGCATTAATAATGCATTTGGTAAAAATCTTAATTTATTACCTTCTGGTAAAGGTTCTTTTTCATAAACATCAAGACCTGCCCCAGCAATTACATTAGTTGATAGTGCTATAATTAAATCATCTTCATTAATAATTGATCCTCTTGAGGTATTAATTAGAAAAGCAGTTTTCTTCATCATATCAAGCTCTTTTAATTTTATTAGCTCTTTGTATCTTTCTCCAGCTTGAACGTGGATAGATATAAAGTCTGAATTTTGAAATAAATCTTCTTTGCTACAAGGTAGAACATCTAATTCTTTACAAGTATCAAGATTTAAATTCTCACTCCAAGCCATAACTTCCATACCAAAAGCTTTTCCAATTTTAGCAACTTGAGAGCCAACTCTACCAAGACCCACTAAACCTAAAATCTTACCTTTAAGTTCAAAGCCAATAGTAGTTTGCCAATACCCTTGATACATATTATCAATTTCTTCCTTAAAGTTTCTAGCTAAACCTAAAATTAAACCCCAAGTTAATTCAGAAGTTGATGTGAAATTAATCTCAGTTCCACACACTATAATTTTTCTTTTTTTAGCAGCAGCTAGATCTATTGCTTTATTTCTTGAACCACTGGTAATGATATATTTAAGGTCATTAAGATTATCGATTAAATTTTTGGTAATAGGAGTTCTTTCTCGCATTATTAATAATGCTTCAAAGTCTGATAGTTGCTCTATTGCATCTGCTTCATCAATGAAAGGTTCACTAAAAATTTTAAATTCATATTTGCCAGATAGTTTTTTTAAATCAACGAACTCGTGGGATACGTTTTGGTAATCATCTAGTATTGCAACTTTAAGCATTTTTAATTTTTCTGTTTGATAAAAGTAAACCTAATATAATCAAAATTGAGCCAATGAAATGAAAAAATAAAAATTTTTCATCAAAAAAAATCATAGCTAGTATGGTGCTAAATAAAGGTATTAAAGATAAAAAGATACCCGCTCTATTAGCTCCAATTATAGAAACTGCTCCAGCCCAACAATAATAAGAACCAATACTTGGAAATATTGCTAAATAAATTAGGCTATAAATTAAATGATCATTAATTATAATTGTATTTCCTTGTGAAAATTCAAATAGAAATTGAGGAATTAAAGTTACCAAACCAAAGGTACATAAAATATGAACTAAAGTTAGAAGAGATACTTCAAATTTTCTTTTTTTTAAAAAAGCTGAATAGATACCCCACGTAATAACTGCCCCGATCATTAAAATATCCCCCTTATTAAAACTTAGTGTGAGTAAAATATCTAAATCAAGCTTAGTAATTATTGAAAGAATTCCCAAAATAGAAATAATTAAACCAAGAATTTGATACTTATTTGTTTTTTCAAGTTTAAATAAAAGTCCAAATAAAATTATTGCTACTGGTATTACTGCATTAAAAAGCGAGGCGTTGATTACTTGTGTAAAATTAAGAGCATTATAAATAAAGGAATTAAATAACCCAACACTAGTTAGACCTAATAACAGTAGTAATAAAAAATTGTCTAAAATAACTCTTCTTAATTTAAAAAACTCTTTATATGTAAATGGAATTAATATCACCCAAACAAGTAGCCATCTAAAAAAAGTAAGTGAAAAAGGTGGAACATTTTCAATAAATGCAATCTTTCCCACAACAAAATTTCCAGCCCAGAACAGTGTTGCCAAGACTAACATTAAATAGGCTTTTGTAGTTTTTTCAGTAATCATTTAAATATGACAAATATACGTTTTGACTTAGATACAATTATTGCAGTTATAGTTTAAACAACAATACTATATGAAAATTTTACTAAGTATGAGTTAATGCTATTCTTCTTCTTTATTTTTTTCTTCTTCGATGAATGGTGTTTTCCAAATAAAGTAAAAAACATAAGGAATTGTAGCTGGAATGATACCAAACCAAAACCACTCATCCCATCTAAAGCTTTTATCTAAAGATACACTTTTAAGGCCATTCCACCAAGTTAAGTACCCAATTAAAATAATCCATCCTAAACTAATAGATAAGTATACTTTTTTTTTATTGTTTAATTTGGTTTTAAATTTTTCAACTACAATTTTCTTTAACTTATCAAAGGTCATTGGCATGCAGTTTTATCAATTTCATTATTTGAATTTAGAGTGATAGTACAATTCAAACTGGATGCTGAAGTAGCTGTGGCTGATATCTTGTAGTCTCCCGTATCATCAATACAAAAATTAAAATCTATTTTAGATGCACGTCCTCCAGCTACGGTTTCAGTGATCACTCTGCTACCACCAAAAAGTGTGGTTTCTATTTCAGATGATGTGTCTGCATCTGCTGGACAATTTACATTACTATCAACTTTATAAATACGATTATCTGTATAAAATTCAGTTTGACCTAAGGCAACTTGATATAAAATATTTTCAGCTGTTTTTTTTTTTGAAGAGCCTATATAGCCATTGTAAGATACCACACCTATTGAAGCTATTACTCCAAGTATTGCAACGACCACTAAAAGCTCAATCAAGGTAAAGCCTGAGCTTTTAGTGGTCATCATCAATAATCTTTAAACTACTCTATTAAGATTGTATCGAGTAACGCTGTTGACGAATTATCAAAGCAAGTAGAAACTGTCACCAATGTACTATTATCTGATATAGAGGTTCTTCCTGCAGCACCAGTAGTACCACAAGTCTCCGCTCCTTGTTTTTTAATGGCAGCAGCTGTAGGGGCATAAGGGTTTTTAAAACTTATTAATGCAGTTTCTACAGCATCAGCTACAGTATTTGCAGTGCCTGATATATCGGCACACGTTAAATTAGTACTCATCTGAGTACCACCATCTAGCTCACATCTTTTCAATTCATTCGCAACATATTTTTTAACTGTTGCATGATTAGATTTTGCTGAAGCTTTTTTGGCACTTGTAGTATATCCGCTATAAGCAGTCACTCCAACAGCAGCTAAAATACCAATAATTGCAACCACAACTAATAATTCAATTAGTGTAAAACCTTTGTTATTTTTTTTCATTATTTACCTTTTTATAAAATTACTTTTAATAACAATAGTTAACAAATTTAATTTAACAAATATAGCTAAATTTGATTTTTTACAGAGATTATTGCTTATTTTTAATAAAACTTGATTTTATTTTATAAATATTAAATATGTAACAATATGACGTATAAAATTACAGAAAGTGGCAATATTTCTACCATATTTTTAAGCGGCGAGATTGATATGGATGTCTCAGAAAAAGCAAAAGAGTTTATAATGCCCATAATTGAACAAGGGAAAGAAGTTCATCTAAATTTAAAAGATGTAGAATATATGGACTCCTCTGGGATTTCTATCTTAATTGAAAGTCATCAGAAAGCTAATGAACTTGGTAACAGAGTTGTCTTAAAAGAAATTAGTAAATCAGTTTTAAAAGTTATTATGATGGCAAAACTAGAACAAATATTAATTTTAGAATAAAATTAATGCGCATCTTTGAAAAAAAAGATTTCCCAGCAAATAGTCGAAGCTTAAAAGATATAAGAGAATTTTCTAGATTAGTAATAAGTGGTTCTACATTATTGGAAGCTAACAAAGATGAGTTAGTGTTAGCAATAGGTGAAGCTGCACAAAATATTGTTAAACATGCTTATGAGGACAGGCAGGATACGGCTGATACTATGCTGATACAAATTTCATTTATAGATAAAAAATTAGAGATCGGTTTTTTTGACAAAGGTAAACCAATAATAAAAGAAAATATAAAACATCGAAGCTTAGATGATGTAAAGCCTGGAGGACTTGGGACTTATTTTATAAAACAAATAATGGATGAAGTTGTATTTAAAGATGCTAAAGGCTGGAATAATAATTTAGTATTAACAAAAAAATATTAAACCTTAACCCATAATTGAACCAACATTAAAGATTGGGGCATACATGGCAATCATTAGACCACCTATCATACTTCCCATGAAAACAATCATAATAGGTTCAATTAAACTAGACATGTTATCAACTGCTGTATCAAACTCTTCCTCATAATATGACGCAATCGACCCAAACATTTCATCAAGATTTCCCGTTTGTTCGCCGACAGAAACTAGTTGACTAAAGGTTGGAGGAAAAACAGGTTCCTTTGAAAATAATTTAGTTAAAGTGTCACCTGAGAAAACACCTTTTTTTACATTTTCTAAAGCCTGAGTTACAACATCATTGTTACTCACAGATTTTGCAATCTCTAAACTTTCTAAAAGATTTACTCCTGCAGAACTTAAGTTTCCAAGAATTAGAGCAATTCTTGCAAGTAGTGACTTTAAAATCATGTTTCCAAAAACTGGAAGTTTTAAAACTTGACCATGCCACATATATCTAAATCTTGGAACTTTAGATATTAACAATTTAAGTAATATATAAACTGCAACAGCTATTATTCCTACAGTGGCCCCCCCAGAACCTCTCATAAAATTACTTGCATTTAAAATAACTGCAGTAGGTGTGGGTAAAGCAACACCCATTCCTGAATACATTTCTGCAAATACTGGTACAACTTTGATTAACATAAATACCATTACAGTAATTGCGGTAAAAAACATTACCGAAGGGTACATTAATGCACCTTTAATTTTTTTCTTAACCTTTTCCCTCTTCTCAAGAGAATAAACTAATTTCAATAAGAATAAGTCCAATTTTCCACTAGCTTCACCAGCTTTAATTAAATTTATATAAATATTATCAAATATCTTAGGGTACTTTTCAAAACATTTTGATAGGGTAACTCCACCTTCTAAACTTCTTCTTATATCTTCTACAATTTCTTTTACTGTTGGGTGATCAATTTGGTCTCTAATCATTCCTAATACGCTTAGAATAGGGAGTCCTGCCTTAACCATTGTTGCAAATTGCTTGGAAAATATAACCACATCTTGAGGTGTAACTTTTTTTTTACCGAATGAAAAACTTGATTTTTTCTTGTTTTTTTTATCTTTTTCTTTTTTTTTTTGTATTTTTAAATTTGTTATTATTATTTTTTTTTCTTTTAATTTGAATGTGGCTTCATCAGTACTTCCTGCTTCAATATCTCCCTCAACATATGCTCCTGCTGAAATTCCTTTGTATTTGTAATTATTCATTAATATATTTTAGTCTACAGACAGCACACGATCATATTCTCTAAAATTTAAATCTCCACTCAAAATTAACGAACGACCCATGACTTGCATTGTTCTAAAGCCTTCTTTTAACGCTATAGCTTTTAATTCAGGTGTTGTTGCTTTCTTTAATATTGCTTCTTTAATTGGCTTAGTAACATTTAATATTTCGTAGACACCCATTCTTCCTTTGTAACCTGTATTTTTGCAAGATGCACAACCTTTTCCTCTAGTAACTTTTGCATTAGCAATTTCATCCTCCGTAAAATTCATTTCTTTCAAAACTTCTATTGTAACATCAGGATCTGGTTCTCTGCATTTTAAACAAGTTTTTCTAGCAAGTCTTTGTGCTAAAACCAAACTAACTGCTGCACTAATTAAATAATCAGGTGTTCCCATATTTTGCAATCTAGTTATTGTGCTTGGAGCATCATTGGTATGCAGTGTGCTAAATACAAGGTGACCTGTTAATGCAGCCTTCAAACCTATATCTACTGTTTCTTTATCTCTCATCTCTCCAACAAGAATAATTTCTGGATCTTGTCTTAAAAAAGACCGTAACGCCCTTCCAAAATCAAAACCTATATTTTCTTTGATTTGAACTTGTCCCACACCATCTAGCTCATACTCAACAGGATCCTCTGCTGTTAAAATATTTAAGTGAGGTTTTGAAACTTCTTTTAATATGCTGTAAAGAGTTGTTGTTTTACCTGAACCTGTTGGTCCAGTTACTAAAACTAAACCTTGTGTGGAATGAATAGCTTTTCTTAAATTTTTTAAATCACCTTCTTCAAAATTAAGCTGTTCTAAACTTATATCTCCAGCATCTTTATTAAGAACTCTCATTACAATTCTTTCATTTGAAGCTGTAGGCAATATTGAAAGACGAAGATCGATTACTTTACCATCTATCTTAAAAGGAATTGCTCCATCTTGAGGTAGTCTTCTTTCAGCAATATCCAATTTACCCATAATTTTAAATCTTGTTACTACAGCTCCATAATTTGAATGAAGAAAGCCTGAAAAATGTTCTTGTTCTGAAAGCATTCCATCTAGACGATACCTCACCCTTGAGCTAAATCGATAGGGTTCAATATGTATATCGGATACACCGGCCTTAATAGCTTCTGCTACAACTGCGGTACTAAATTTTATCACCTCAGACTCATTTTCAAGTGCTTCTATATCTTCCTCTGTATCTTCTAAAACTTCAGTATTTTCATCTATCTCGTAATCAAAAGTTTTAGTTTTTTCAAAATTGGCTTTTTTGATTGAACTAATTGTTGTTTCACCATCTTCGAATAAAAGCTCAATAAAAGCTGATATTTCAGATAATTTAGCAGCGTGTAATTCTATATTTTTTTTAGTAATAGTTTTTAGATTTCTCATCAAACTTAATTTTGAACTATCTGGAATAGCAATATGGAGAGTGTCCTCTTCTAACTTAAATGGAGCTATAAAATTAATATTAACATAATTAGAAGGAAGAATAGATCTTAATTCCTCTACAATTTCTATCTCATGCAGGTCAACTATTGAAAGAGATTGTTCTTTTACCAGCAGGTCTAAAATTGATTCTTCATCAGTAAGCTTTAACTCAAATATTGCATCAATTTGAGATTTTTCTTCTTCAGAAGAAATTTTTTTTATATTTATTAGATCAGTTCCAGAAATAATATCTTGGTCTATTAAAATATTAATTAAATTAACTTCAGATTCTCGACTTATTTTAAGCATTATAAAATTCTAGGTGCAATAAAAACCAATAATTCATTTAAAGTATCTTTTTCGGCTTTGCCCTTAAATAAATTTCCAATAACAGGAACATTTCCTATCCCTGGTGTTTGATTTTTTGTTTCAGAGTCATACTCTTTTTTAATACCCCCGATAACCACCACATCACCATCAGCTACTAATAATTTAGTTACTATTTCCATAGTATTAATTGGTATATTCCCATCAACAGGGGTTCCTGCACTGTTATTTGTTACTTTTATATCAAGTAATACATTTCCATCACCAACGATACTCGGTGTGACTGTTAAACTTAAGTCCGCTTTTGCAAATGAAATTCCTCCATCTGCACCTCCAGACTCGTAAGGTATGTTCGTTCCTTGTACAACATTCGCAACCTGATTATTAAGTGTAAAAATTTTAGGGTTAGAAATTTGTCTCACCATTCCTAATTTTTCAAGTGCTGTTATTTCAGCTTTAATTACAGCAGAACTAGTTCTTCTTATAAGTCCAATTCCGCTAGTCGCACCTGTCGCACCAAAATTTGTCATTTTATCTGTTGCAGAACCTAATGCAGCAGAAGTAGCACCCAATGTTGCTGACGAAGTACCTAGCGCACCTCCAGCTGCATCTGAAGCATTGTTTGAGTAACGACCACCTAAACTTGTACCCAAAGCTTTTTCAAATTCTGAACTAGCCTCTACAATAAAAGCTTCAATTAAAACTTGCTGTGTTTTTATATCTATTTCTTTTAAGACCTTATTAACTACATCAAGATCTTTATCTATTCCTCTAACAATTATTGATCTAGTAGTTTTTTCTTCTGTTATCTTAATAGCAGATTTAGAATCTCCATTACTAAATAATTCTGAAATAGTTTTTTTAGCTTCGGTTGGAGTTATGTAATAAAGTCTAAATATTTCTGAATAAATTGGGTCAGTGCTATTCTCTAATTCAAATTTCTGTTTAACTACTGCAGCTCTTGCAGACTTATAACTTTCTTGTTGTGTTAATGTTGAAGGTAGATCAACTCTAATTAGGTTTCCATTAGTATCAATATCTGCTGCATAATTTTTCATATCTAAAAGTGCTTGAAAAGCTTTATCCCAAGGGACATTTATAAGTTCGGCTGAAACTGTACCCGAAACTTCTTCTCCAACTAAAATATTAATTTCACCAATTTTACCCATTAATTCCATGGCTTCTTTGTATTCCAAGTTTTTATATTTCAAGGTAACAATTTGCTTCAATAACGGAAATTCATTAGAAATAGTAAGGTAGTTTTTGCTGACTTCAGAAGATATTTTTTTTCTTTTTTGCAGCTTTATTGTATCGGCTGAAATTGGCTTAGGTCCTAACTCAATAGTTTTAGCAACTTCAGCTTTACCCCGTTTTTTAATATCAGCCTTAATCAAGGGCGTATTATGTTTAAATGGTTTATTAAACTTACCATTCGCACAGCCACTTAAAACTAAAGCTAAAATAAATAAAATAACAAAATTATAAGTTTTTTTAATATTCACTGGTTTCCCTAATTTGGTTATTAAAATCAATAATTATATATTTCTTATCTTCTTTTTTAAAAATTGCCTCTGTTAGTCTTAAATCAATAAGTTTAATTTTTCCTAAATACTGACCAAGTGTTAATGAATGTTTCTCCCCACTAGAATGAACTAACGAAACATAGCTATTATCTTTTCCAGATATTAAGCCTACTAATTTAAAGTTATATAAACTTAATTCATCTTTTTCTTCTTCTTCATTTCCAATTTGTAAATCTCTATTACTTCCAGCGCTTTGACCTGCAAATGGATCATTTAAAGGTAGATCGTCGTCTGTTAAGTTTAATTCCTGATTTATATCTTTTACAGCGTCTGCTAATTTTTTAACATGATTTTCAGCATTGGCATGAGATCCAATAAAAAATAAAATAGTAAAAATAATATTAATCTTAATTAAATTCATTTGGCAACCCCACTATAGTTAACTCACCAACAACGTTTATTTTTCCACTTTGTTGATCACTTATCTTAATTAACTCTTTTTCAAAGTTTAACATTTTTTTTGATTTAGCAATAGCCCTTTTAAATTTAATAAAATCTAAAAAACTTCCATAAATCTCGTATGAAACAGGTATTTTATAATAAGAAACATTTTTTGCTTTAAGAGATTTTTTCTTCTTATTCTCTGTTTTCTTTGATCCAGAAATAGGCTCTGGAGTCTTCTTTTCAATTTTTAATATTTCTAAATTATTGGCAGTCGCAAAAATACTTAAAGTGTTATAAAGATCTTCAACTTCTTCTTTTGAGTGAAATAGACTTGAGTTCTTTTTATAATCTGGAGTTATTTGCTTAATTTTTTTTTTATATGACTTAATGTCTTTTTTGAATTTTAAAATCTCACCTAATTTTAAAATCTGGTCCTCATTTATCATTTTCTTTTTATCAATAATCGGTTTTATGATTGTAAGATAAGCAACCAATAATAAAATTAAAGTTCCAAACCCAATCCCAAATTTAATTAGAGTTGGTTTTTCAGCTTTTAAAATTTTTTCTTTAAGATCACCTATTTTTTCTTTAAAATCATCTATTTTTATATTATTTAAATCCATAATTAATTTAGTCCTAATTTTGAAATAATTTTAAAGCCCTTAAGGACTTTGTTATCTTTCTTCGAATTAACTGAGCTCATTGTTGCTAGTGTTGCTTGGCTAATTAATTTTTTATCATTTAAATTTCTAATTAATTTTAGGATATTTTGATCATTTGAAGATGAGCCCTCAATTATTAATCTTTCTTTTCCATTATAATCTAGGGAACTAAATTTTACACCTCTAGGAACTGATGCTGCAACCTGGGAAAGTACTCTAAAACTTAAGACTTTATTAGACTTTATTGACTTACTAAGTTTCAAAGATTTTTTCATTATACCCAATTCTTTACTAAATTTATTTTTTTCCTTTTCGAATTGCTTGTGCTCTACAACTATCTTGTCGTAATTAACTATTTTTTTATTCAAATTATTAATCTGTAAAAATGAAACTGATAATAAAATTATAAATATTGTAGTAATAATTCCCACTAGACCTTTGAAAGCAAAATTAGAAAATAATTTTGTTTTTTTATCTGAAATGATACTTGCTCTATCTGGGAGTAAATTAATATTTCTAGCTGCCGCAACAAATTTATAATATCCAAAAACATCTAACTTTCTAAAAGCCAAACCAATAACAGCTGTTAAATATGATTTGTTATCTTTGTTTATTTTTGCCTCTATTTGAGCTTCCACATTTAAATCTTTAATTGGATCATAGAGATTAAATCCAGTATTAATTAGATTTTTCCTAAACGATCCTAAATATTTTTCGATATCAAGAATTCTTGAAATGACCTTTACATTTCGAATTCTCTTTTCATATTTGGTTTCAAAATCTTGAATTGCTTGCTTAACTTGATTTAGATATCTACGTACAAATGCTTCCATATCTTCTTGATTATTAGAATTTAACAAAATTTCTCTATCCTGGTTTCTAATAAAAATATCAGTAATGATTGGATTATTATCATAGATTATCATTATGTAATTTTCATCTAATCCAAACTCTAATACTGCAGTTAAATTTTCTATTTCTGATCCTGGTGCAATTTGATTCATTTGGTCTACAGCAGATTTTAATGAAAAACATTTAACATCCACAATTACTGGATTTAGACCACCATTTTCAACTATTGAAGTATAAGTGCTTACATCAGATAATTTTGATGCTACAAATAAAATATCCATAGTGTTAGCAACATCGTCTCTTTTAACAACTTGGTGAAAGATAGAATAATCAGACAGATTGTCTGTTAATTGGACAAGGTTTTCCCAAAGTGAATCTGTTTTTATTGCAGAATTTAACTCCTCGTCTGTCATTAATGGACTTGTTACCACTCTAATTATTGCTGAAGTTACTGGAATTGATACTGCTGCATTTGTAGTTTTAAATTTTGATTTCTCTAAAATGATCTTAAGCTGTTCTGAAATTTTATCTTTATAATCTGCTATGTTTGCATCTATTGGTAAACCTTCAACTGGGTGAATATAGAGTTTATCCAAGTTCCATTTGCTTGAATCACCTTGACTAACTTGAGCTAATATAATTTCTTTAGCACTTATTTCTACACCAATAACATCCTCTCCTTTTACCTTGTTACCAAGTTGCTTTTTAAAAAATTTTTCTAATATCGACTTAAAACCTGTTAATTTTTTTTTTGGAGAGTTGGAATTGACTAATTCATTGGGTTCTTTTTTTTTGAATAAATTAGATATTAAGTTTTTCATTATAATATGACAACTGTTACACGAATTATTACAGTTTGTAAAAATTTAATAGTGTTTCGAATTATTAAGAATATATTTTACTTTAGATAGTCTTGTATATCGTTATGTTTAGGTTTGATCAATATTGTTTATGTGTTAAAAAAATAAATAAAATAATAAAAATTAAATTATGTTTGAAAAATTAGAGGAATTAGCAAAAAATAATAAAAAAATTTCAGATTTTCACCTTAGAGCAGGCTCGACAATGGCTTACAGACAAAATGGAGAAATAGTCAAGGTCAATGAAGTTACTGTAAGCGCCCAAGATCTTAAAGATTTGTTGTCTATGAATTGTAATGAAGTTGAATTGAATAGATTTGAAGAAACTCACGAACTAGACTCTGCGATTATGTTAAGTGGACTAAGATTTAGAGCCAATTTTTATAAAACAATTAATGGCCCAGCTGCAGTTTTAAGAAGAGTTGAAAGTAAAATCCCTAACATGGAAGATTTCAATTTACCACCTGCCCTATATGATATTATAGACTATCATAAAGGATTAGTTTTAATTACAGGTCCAACTGGCTCAGGTAAATCAACAACACTTGCAGCGATCGTGAATGAGATTAATAAAACAAAAACTCATAATATTTTAACGGTTGAGGATCCAGTTGAATTTATTCATAAAGATGAAAAAAGTATAATTTCCCATAGAGAGGTTGGCAAACAAACTAAATCTTTTGCAAATGCATTGAGAGCAGCATTGAGGGAAGATCCAGATGTGATTTTAGTTGGAGAGTTAAGAGATTTAGAGACTGTGAGTTTGGCACTAACGGCAGCTGAAACTGGTCACTTAGTTTTTGGAACTCTTCATACAAGTGGGGCGCCAGCAACAATTAATAGAATTATTGATGTCTTTCCACCAGACCAACAAGAACAAATTCGTGCACAAATTTCTACATCATTAAAAATGGTAGTTACTCAAAGATTGTTAAAAACAAAAGATGGTCAGGGCAGATGTGCAGCCTTTGAGATCATGAAGTGCACTCCGCCAGTTCAAAACTTAATTCGTGAAGCTAAGATTCATCAAATTCCAAGTGTCATGCAAACCTCTGTAAGAGATGGTATGATTACAATGGACAAATCAATAGAAATCTTAGTTCAAAGTGGAAAAATAAATCCTGGTGACGCAAAATCTGAACACTAAAGGTTTTACTCTATTGGAGTTGTTAGTTGTGATTGTTATCATTGGTGCAATATCTGCTGCTGGATATCCAAATTTTTTAAATTGGAGTAAAGATAGAAAAGTTAGAAAAGCTAATGATCAGGTTGCAGGATTAATTACAAGATTAAATACCCAAACCCAAAGAGGAATTTATCCTTTTACTCAAATTTTAATTACACCTACACCACAAAATAATTCAATATTAATTAAGGCTAAAGGTAAAAATAAAAGTTCTATCAACACACTATTAAATGCTGGAAATAATTTAACATGTGATACGGATGATGCTAATTTTTGGGACGAAACTTTAAGCACCTTTACTCTGGGGGATATTTTTGCTCACATTCAAAACGAAAGTGCAGTTTGTTTCTCTAAAAATGCTGACGACTACATGACTACCGATGATATTACAGATAATGCCAATAACCCTCTTCAAACTGATGAAGGAGCCAACATTGTTAATTATATAATTTTTTGCAGTACTAATAATGATTGTGATATTACCCCAAAAATTCCAGCTTATATGGTAGTTTGGTCTAGATTTGGTAACGTTAGTAAGTTTAAATATAATGCAGAAAATGAATGGATAAGACAATAAATTTAATCAGGCAAAAAGGAACAACACTTCTAGAGGCTCTAGTGGCTACTGCAATTATCGGTATTGGTTTTATAGCTATTTTTCAAATGGTTGCTTATTCAGTTAGATCAATTGATATCTCGGGCGAGAGGACAAAAATCAATTATTTATCTGATATGATTTTAGAGGATTTAATGGCTTATAAATCTTCAGCAAAAAATTCTAGAAAACTTTATGACGCTCTCATTGAAGATAGAGATGGTAATGGTGATTTTTGGAAAATGACTGGTTGTACAGATGGTCCTGGGATTACTGCAAATGTTTCGGCTGAAGATAATATTAAAAACAAATGGAACAATAGATTTTCAAAAAGACGTTTAAGATGTATTAACTCAGCAGATTCAAAATCATTAAAAACATATTCAATTTGTAGAGATGCTGCAGTTTGTACAAATCAAAATAACGCCATCTATGATAAATTATATTTTGGTAAAGTAGAAATTTCTATTGGTACTAAATCTAAAAATTTATATTTTAGAATACATTAATGAATAAATTAAAAAATTATGCAGGAGTTACATTAATTGAAATGTTAATAGGAATAGTTATTTCTGTAATAATTATGGCTGCAATGTTTGCCTCATATTCTGCTATAAATAGTTCTTATTCTCAAGTTACAGATAAAGCTAAAGCGTCTCAATCTGGTAGAAATATTCTAGCAATGATAATGCGAGATACTAGACAGGCAGGTTATAGATATTTTGAAGACAATATCACAAACACTGATGAGCCTATAAGAATAACATTTGGCAAAGGTGGTATGAATGCAAATGAAAACTCCGCATGTGATCATATACGAATAGTATATGGAGATGTTTCTTACGATAATAATGGAGATGAAGTTTATGAAAGGTATAGGATTACTTATTTTTGTAAAGATTCTGAGATTATAGCTCCCAGTGGGGGACTCATCCCAACAAATGCAATTTATAAAAAAAAAGAAAAGCTAGTAAGTGCTGCATGGGTTACCAATGTGTCTGGTTCTTATGATGAACAACTCATAACAGACTATATTGAAGATTTAATTTTTATACCTAAAGACAAAAATGGTGTAGCAATTAATCCCCCACCAACAAATGATGCTGCAAATCCAAATAATTCAAAAATATATGATATAAGGGCTGTAGAAATTTCATTAACCACAAGATCGGTAAAAGATTTTTATAACACAACCACTAAAGCTGATGGTAGCTCTCGAACTATTATCGATTTTGAGAGCGATATTGAAGAAGAAATAAATGATCTTTTTTTAAGAGAAACATTTGTTATGTCAGTTAATACAAGAAACGTTGGATTGGAATGAAAAATATAAAAGAAAAAGGTTTTGCTCTAATTTTATCCTTAGTTTTATTACTTGCAATGTCTCTAATGGGTGGGGCTTTAATTCTCATAACCTCTGAAGATCATAGAAGTAATAATTTAGTTGATGTAAATCAACAGACATTTTATGTTGCTGAGATGGCATTGTTAGAAGGAGAAAGATATTTAATAAATCAGGCTCAAGGGCCATGGAATACCGCTACGCATACTAGGGATACAGCATCAGCAAATTTACCATTAAATAGCACAGTTGCTTTTGACGGTATTATGGCACCTAATAATAATGGCAGTATTTGTAGGAATAGTTTTAAGGATTTGCCGGAAACACTAAAAGTGACGACAGCTATTAGTTCAAAATTTGGAGATTTTATTGAAAATTCAAACATTCCTGCATCCAGTTCAGACCAAAGTTTTTTAGATAATTTTTTTTATGAATATTTTGTCACAAGATTAGGGGCTGCAGACTTTAAAGGTTCTGGAAGTAGCGCAAAAAGAGGTTCTGGCGGTGCCGGATCAGGAAAAGATGGAATGGCTTACAGAGTATATGGTTGTGGTATTTATAATCCAAATTCAAACTCATCCGATCAAATAATTGTTAATTTAGAGAGTGTGGTTATTCTTCCTTTATCATGATTAAAAATAGAATTTATAAAAGAGTATTTCTTGTCCTGTTGTGGTTACTAGGATCAATAGAGTTAGCAAATGCGGAGTGTAATTTTAAGATTAATTTAGGTGAAAATATTTCTAAAGTTAAAAAACTTTCTATCATTGATGAAGAGGTGGGCAGCTCAATTCTTGGAAATTACTATGTTGACTCAAAAAATATTTGTCCAAAT
>Ga0308010_1000861_pt1 | contig 18018 bp, 20 predicted proteins | sample Neamet129_FD_202368 | JGI IMG/M metagenome (GOLD analysis project Ga0308010, IMG submission 202368) | Marine microbial communities from water near the shore, Antarctic Ocean - #129 | ecosystem: Environmental > Aquatic > Marine > Unclassified | place: Southern Ocean | collected 2014-07-24 | reverse complement strand
CGCATTCGATATTATTTCATATTATTAACAACACTTAACTTTAAAAGTATAATTTTCATAGTATAAAACATACTTGCTTAGTTTAAAAATAGTTATTAATAATAAGCGTAGTTTTTTAGGGGGTTTAAAGTGCCATATTATGAAGATATAGTTTTTTTAAGCGATATTCCAAGATATCATTCTAAGCATAACCCAGATCAAGTAGCATTTGTTTTTGAGGATAGAGAAACAACATACAACGAATTCAATTTAAAAACTGAAAAAGTTGCTAATGGCCTAGTTAACCTTGGGGTGGATAATCAAGAGCGTGTTGCTTATATGGATAAAAATTCAGATATTTTTTATGAGGTTGTCCTTGGATGCACTAAAGCAAATGCAGTAGTTGTAGGAATTAATTGGAGGCTAGCTCCTCCCGAAGTGGCTTATATTTTAAATGATAGTGGGGCAAAAACGTTATTTGTAGGCGAGGAGTTCTTTGAGTTAGCAGAAAAAATTTTAGAATTATCCACGAGTGTAGAAAGGGTTATTTGTCTTTCAGGTTCAAAAAAAGGTTGGCCCTCATACGAAACCTGGAGAGAAGAGCAGAGTGACGTGGCGTGCGGGAGGCAACCTAAACTGGACGATGTTGCAATTCAAATGTATACATCTGGTACAACTGGAAACCCTAAAGGTGTTCAATTAACACATAGAAATTTTCACTCATCTAGAAATCGACAACCTCAAAAAGGAATGGAGTTTGGTGAATGGTCTGCTGACGATGCTAGTTTAGTAGCCATGCCAAGCTTTCATATAGGAGGTGCTGGATGGGGAATACAGGGTCTTTATGCATGTGCAAAAAATGTTGTCTTAAAAGAATTTCTTCCTGAGGATGTTCTAAATGTTATAGGAAAACATAAAATTTCTAAAATTTTTATGGTCCCAGCAGCAATGAAAATAGTTTTAGATCACCCAAAGTCTAGGACTACAGATTATTCAAATATTAAATATATTCTTTATGGAGCCTCACCAATTCCCCTAGACCTTCTCAAGGAAGCTATGGAAGTTTTTGAATGTGGCTTTGTTCAGCTTTATGGAATGACTGAGACATGCGGATCTGTAACATACTTGCCTCCTGAGGATCATTCCGTAGAAGGAAATGAACGGATGAAATCTGCAGGTAAGGCCTATCCTCATTGCGAGATAGCAATTTTAGATGAAAGTAGTAAAGAAATGGCCCTTGGGGATGTTGGAGAAATAGCTGTAAAGTCATCGTCAAATATGCTTGGATATTGGAACCTACCTGAGGAAACAAATAAAACGTTGAAAGATGGGTGGTTAAGGACAGGTGATGCTGGCTATATGGATATTGATGGATATGTATATGTGCACGATAGAGTTAAAGATATGATTGTTTCGGGCGGTGAAAATGTTTACCCTGCAGAGGTTGAAAGTGCAATATTTGGACATGAAAAAATTAGCGATGTTGCAGTAATTGGTATTCCTGATGAAAGGTGGGGCGAAGCTGTAAAAGCTGTTGTAGTTTTAAAGAATGGAGAAAATGTTACTGAAGAAGAAATCATTGCATTTGCAAAAGAGAGAATTGCCGGCTTTAAATCTCCCAAGTCAGTTGATTTTATTTCTGAGTTACCTAGAAATCCTTCAGGAAAAATTTTAAAAAAAGAGTTAAGGGCCCCTTATTGGGCAGGCCGCGATAGACAAATTAATTAATTTTGGAGTTTAATTTATGAGTAATCAAAAACCAATTGCCGATAATCTTTTTACCTGGCCTTCAGATCAGCCAAAGTTATTAGGTAGTAGGGATACTGAAACAGGAAGATATTTCTTTCCTGCAAAAAGATCCAATACCCATGAGCAAATTGAATTATCCACGAAAGGCAAGCTATGGACATGGACAGTCCAAAGGTTTATGCCTAAAACTCCATATATAGGAACAGATAATCCAGAGGATTTTGAACCTTATCCTGTAGGTTATATTGAATTACCTGGACAAATTATGGTAGAGTCAAGATTGGTTGGGGTAACAGCGGAAGATTTAAAAATTGGAATGGAAATGGAACTCTCAATAGAGCCATTTGTTAAAAACGAAGATGGTGAAGAATTGATGATGTTCTCTTTCAAGCCATCACAAGATTCATAGGAGAAAAGTATGTCAGATGTAGCAATAATAGGAATTGGAATTCATCCTTTTGGAAGAACAGAAGGTATGTCGGGATTACAGCAAGGGGTTCACGCTGCTCGTGAAGCTTTGTCGGATGCAGAAATGGAATGGAAAGATGTTCAGTTTGCTTTTGGAGGTTCTTCAGCTGCCGGTAATGCTGATGCAATGGTCAATGATTTAGGTCTTACGGGAATTCCTTTTATGAATGTCTCTAATGGCTGTGCAACTGGAGGCTCATCTCTTTTGTCAGCATATACAACCATTAAATCAGGCCAATTTGATATTGGTATGGCGGTAGGTTTTGATAAACATCCAAGGGGTGCTTTTAATGCGGACCCTGAGGCGTCTGGATTAGAAAAGTGGTATGGTGAAACAGGTCTAATGCTAACGACTCAATTTTTTGGCATGAAAATACAACGGTACATGCATGATTATGGAATTACTTCAGACTCTTTGGCTATCGTTGCTGAAAAAGCATTTAATAACGCTTCTTTAAACCCTAACGCCTGGAGACGTGATCCAGTTTCAAAAGATACAATTCTTAATTCGACAATGGTTTCTGATCCATTAACAAAATATATGTTTTGTTCTCCTGCTGAAGGCGCAGTCGCTCTGATAATGTGCAGAGCTGATATTGCTCATAAATACACAAGCAAGCCTTTGTTTTTAAAAGGAGCTGCTTTTAGGTCGAGACCTTTGGGCTCTTTTGAAGTTTTTAGTCCTTCTTTAGAGATCGAAAGAGGTCCAAGCCCTACGGTGGGAGCATCTGCAGCAACATTTGAGATGGCAGGAATGAATCGTGAGGATATTGATCTTGCTCAACTTCAAGATACAGAGTCCGGTGCAGAAATTATGCATATGGCTGAGAATGGTTTCTGCAAAGACGGAGATCAAGAAAAGCTACTCCACGATGGCCACACTATGATAAATGGAAAATTACCAGTCAATACTGATGGTGGGTGTATCGCAAATGGAGAACCTGTTGGCGCTTCAGGGTTAAGACAAGTGTTTGAAAATTGTGTTCAATTAAGAGGGGCGGCAGGTAAACGTCAGGTTCAAGGAAATCCTAAAACTGCTTATACGCATGTTTATGGTGCACCTGGAATATCCGCTTGTACAATCATAACAACTTAAGAGATTTATAATGATTAATAAACAATTTACCTTAGCAGGGCGACCTGTTGGAAGACCTATAAAAGATTCTGATTTTGATTACAAAGAGCTGGATGTCAGAGGGATTGAAGAAAGTGAAGTTCTTTTAGAAAACCTTGTAATTGAATTTCAGCCTGCTCAGAAAGGTTGGATGGAACAACTATCAAATTACGTTGCGCCTCTTGAAATTGGTGATGTTATGAGATGTGGAGGAATTGCTAGAGTATTAGATAGTAAGTCTGATAAATTTAAAAAAGGTGATATTGTCTCTGGACAAACTTGCTGGCAAACACATCCAATTTTAAAAGAAGATGAACTTGAAAAGATTGAAGATGAGAGTATGGCTACTAAGTACCTAGGAGCTCTTGGCAGTACTGGATTAACAGCATATTTTGGTGTAACTAAAGTCAGTAAACCAAAACCAGGAGATACAGTGGTGATTACAGGTGCCGCTGGGGGGGTAGGTTCTGTAGCTGGACAAATCTTTAAGATAGCTGGATGCAAGGTTATTGGAATTGCAGGTAGCAAAGAAAAATGTCAAATGCTACTTGAAGAATTTGGCTTTGACGGAGCTATTGATTACAAATCCGAAGATATAAATGAAGCCCTAAAAGAACTTTGCCCCGAAGGAGTAAATGTTCTTTACGATAACGTTGGTGGAAGAATTCTCAACGACTGCTTAGCCCACATTGCGCTAAATGCAAGGGTTACTATTTGTGGAATAATATCACGCCACAAGACAGATAATTCGAATTTTGGACCGGAAAATTATGCTAATTTAATTTTTAAAAGAGCAACAATGGAAGGATTCATCGTTATTGATTTTATGTCTGAAGCAGGTATTGCTAGAAAAAAACTTAAGAAATGGATTTCGGAAGGAAAAATTAATTGCAAAGAAGATATGCAGGAAGGTTTTGAAAATGCCCCCAGCACTCTAAGAAGATTGTTTGAGAGTAAAAATAAAGGTAAGCAGCTTTTAAGAATTGCGGATTAAAATCTCATAGAACCACTTTTACCAGAATGACCATTAAGCTTTTTGGTATCAAGGGTTTTTTCATTTTGAGCTGTATCCATAAATTCATGCACTTCGATAATTTTTAAATCATTAATTTTAAAGATATGGCAGTAGGTCTGATCCATGATCTCCCCATTTAATGCCTTTCCTTTTGCACTCATTAAGCCCGTTACCCTTTCATCATCTGCACACATAATTTTCCAATTTTCCGCAAATGATACGGTCTCGGGATCTAAACAAGCGACCACACCAGGGACAAGGATTCCATAAACATTTTCCTTACCTTCCCAATAACCTGAGAAAGCAGAATCACCAATAATATGAAATTTTACATTTTCATCCATTAGGGAAATAACGGTTTCAAAGTCACCACCGTTAATTGATTTATAATAAGTTTCCATAATTTTTCTATTTTTATTAGTTTTACTCATAGAAATATCCTTTTATTTAGTTTATATTTAGCGCCTACTTTATATGATTAAGTTAAATAACAAAATATATTTCGGAGCTTATAATGAATACACCCTTTAATTTTCACCTTACTAAATTTTCAAATGAAGCTGAAATTCTGAGAAGTGAGGTGAGAGAATTTTTAATAGATGCACTTAAGGACGTTCCTAAAGAAACAAGAGCAGAGACTTGGTATGGTGCGGATGAAAATTTTAGCAGAAAGGTAGGTAAAAAAGGCTGGATAGGATTAAACTGGCCTAAGGAATTTGGAGGAGCGGGGCGTTCATCAATGGAACGTTATGTTATTTTAGAGGAAATGCTAACAGCAGGAGCCCCGGTTGGAGCACATTGGATTTCCGATCGACAGTCAGGTCCTTTAATAATTAGATACGGTACTGAGAAACATCAAAAAGAACTACTCCCCGGAATCCTGAAGGGTGAATCATATTTTTGTATAGGAATGTCAGAACCTGATTCTGGATCTGATCTAGCGGCCATAAGAACTAAAGCTGAGAAAAATAATAATATATATGTCGTTAATGGTACTAAGTTATGGACTTCTGGAGCGCATCGCTGTCAGTATATGATTGCCTTATTTCGAACATCTCAGGAGGATGATAGGCATGCAGGCTTCAGTCAATTTATCGTAGATCTATCCTTGCCGGGGGTTACTATAAGGCCAATAATTGATTTAGCAGGACGACATCATTTTAATGAAGTTATTTTCGAGGATGTAGAAGTTCCTGCCGACATGCTCATAGGTGAAGAAGGTAATGGTTGGAATCAGGTCACAGCTGAATTAGCTTTGGAGCGATCTGGCCCCGAGAGATATCTTTCAAGTTACATTCTTTTACAAGAGCTAGTAAATGAATTCTCTAAGAGAAATGACGGTGAAGGAGTTACTGAGATTGGTAGACAGATGGCACACCTTACAACACTTCGACAAATGTCAGTATCAGTTGCTGGCATGCTCGATGAGGGAGCTAACCCTGCTTTAGAAGCTTCTGTTGTTAAGGATCTCGGTGCTGTTTTTGAACAGGAGTTACCAAATATAGCTCATAGACTTATGGGCCTTGAGCCAGATTCAAATGGTTCTGATTTTCAAAGATATTTAGCAATACTGACTCAAATTTCTCCTTCATTTTCCTTAAGAGGTGGAACAAGAGAAATACTGAGAGGAATTATTGCAAGAGGGTTGGGGTTAAGATAAATGCTAAACGAAACATCACAACTTTTATCTGATACAGTTGAGAAAATATTTTCAGATCATGTTACTAAGAAGTGTATTATAAATTCTGAAAAGGGAGAGTGGCCAAAAAGTTTATGGACAGAAGTTGTCGATAACGGGCTTAATTTAGTTCTAGTTCCGGAAGAGTTAGGCGGTGTTGGAGGAACTTGGTTTGATGCAGGTATTTTATTCAAAGCAATAGGAAAGTATCAGGCTCCAATTCCTCTAGCGGAAAATATTGTGGCTGGCTATTTGCTTAGTTTGGGTGGTATTTCATTACCAGAAAAATCAATAGTTACAATATTGGGTGGAGAGCTGACTTTAAAGGATAATAAGATTTCAGGTATTTCAAAACGAACTCCCTTTGGGTCCTCCGCAACTCATGCAGTGGCTATTATTAATGATAAGAGTTCTCCTAAAGTAATTCTAACTACGATTCCTCAAGACTCTTTAAGTGATGATAAGAATCTAGCATTAGAAAGCCGAAGTAGTATAGAATTTTTTGATCACGCTGTGATGAATTATTCAGATATTATTTTTACTTCTGAATATATATTTAAAATTGGTGCACTAATGAGATCCTGTCAGATTGCGGGTGGGTTAGAATCTCTTTTAGTTCAATCAGTTCGATATGCAAATGAAAGAGTTCAGTTTGGGCGACCTATTGCTAAGTTCCAGGCAATCCAACAACAACTTGCAGTTTTAGCAACTCATGTTGCAGCCTCAGGTGTGGCCGCAGATTATGCCGCAATGTCAATGGATGACGGGTGTGAGGATCTTGCAATTGCGTCAGCAAAAAGTAGAGTTGATGATGCTGTATCAATTTGCGCGAGTATTGCTCACCAAGTTCATGGCGCCATCGGATTTACTTACGAGCATGGGTTACATTTTTCAACTAGAAGGCTGTGGTCGTGGAGGGCAGAATATGGATCTGGGAGTTTCTGGGCAAAATCCCTGGGAGAAAAAGCGGTTGCATCTGGATCAAAGAATTTTTGGTCATCAATAACATCAGGCAAATTGTAAATTTGTCTAGTATCACTAAAAGCTGGCGTTTTTTTGAAGATGTTCTTGTCGGTGAAAAAAGGAAATCAAACCTAAAGTTAATAACTGAGGACGAGATAATTAACTTTGCTAAACAGTATGACCCTCAGTGGTTCCATACTGACAAAGATGAAGCAAAAAAATCAAAATTCAAAGGGATCATTGCAAGCGGTATTCATGTGGCTGCTCTTTGGCGGTTGCTAGATCATGAAATTAATAGTGATATTAATTTTGTATGCGGAATAGGGTGGGATGAGGTTAGGTGGAAAAATCCTTTACGCCCTAACAGTAAAATTTATGTAACTTCTGAGTGTTTGTCTAAAAAGAATACTTCTTCGGAAGACAGAGGTATTGCTATATTTAATCATAGCGTAAAATATGACGATGGTACTGATATTCTAATTTTTAAAGGCACTTGCCTTATATATAAAAAGAGATAAATATGCGTATCATATCGAGCTAAATTAATAATGCTCAACTAGGAAGAGTAAAATATGGATTTTAATGAAGATACAAAAAGAGTTTTAAAGGGGTTTGAGGAAGAGAGATCGAGAACGGGTCCTCCCGAGGGCTTTCCTAAGTTTCCAGTTATTCCAGGTGAACGCTATACTGACTCAAAATTCTTAGAATTGGAAACAAAGAATTTGTGGCAAAAAAGTTGGGTTTATGCCTGTCATAAGGACGAGCTACCTGAGAAAGGTAGTTATTTTGTATGGGATAAGCTTCAGGTTCCTATAGTTATTGTTAACTCAGGCGATGATAACATTAAAGCATACTATAATACCTGTCGTCACAGGGGCGCACCCGTTGTGACTGAAAAAACAGGAAAGGCAAGGTTGTTAGTTTGTACTTATCATGGATGGAGTTATGACCTTGATGGAAATTTAATTAACTTAAGAGACCCAAGGGATTTTGTTGATTTAGATAAATCATGTCAAAATTTAATTGAAGTTTCATGTGACTGTTTAGGTAATTGGATATTTATAAATCTAGATCCCGATGCAGAACCTCTGAAGGATTACTTAGGCATCCTCGGCGAGCATATGCAACAATTCCAGCCTGAGAAATTAAGGCATGTCCACTCTAAATCATATACTGTTAATAGTAATGTGAAGGTTCTTCTAGACGCATTTCTTGAAGTCTATCATGTACCCTCTATTCATCAAAAAACAGTAAGTCGATTTATTGATATCGATGGAACTTATATAAACTTATGGCCAAATGGACATTCTAGGATGGTTACACCTCATCGCGATCCAGACTGGAAAGATCCTGGAGCAGCTGGACTGATGGAAATTGAAACTGTCTCTGAAATTCCAAAGCATCAAAATGCTTCGTATAGTTTTTTTCCAAACTTAGTAACTCCCCCTTCTGCAACAGGTATTCCATTTTTGGCCTTTTGGCCAACATCCGACGATACTTGTGAGATCGATGTTCATTGGTTTTCACCAGACTGGGGTGATGGAGCTCTTCCCAAGGTATGGGAAAAGAGAATTGAAAATTTTGAGAATATTTTATTTGAAGACACTCAATTTGCACCTGCAATTCAAGAAAGTGTATCGAGCCCAGGGTTTAAAGGTGTTTTACTCAACTACCAAGAACGAAGAATTTATCATTGGCATGAAGAATTAGATAAAAAGATTGGTCACAATAAGATGGACCAAGATTATAGTATCCCAAGAGTTCTTGAGCCGTTTGTAGAAAAATAATTTTAAAAAAAGGTTTAACTTTGAAAGATATAGATCAGAAATTTGGCTTATCCTATAATGAGCTAGCTACAAGAGAGACTGTTTATAGAGAAAATCTTTTAGATAATCACTCTGTGTTAATTACAGGGGCAGGTAGCGGAATGGGCAAAGCGATGGCCTTCCTTTTTGCGCGGCTAGGAGCAAATGTAACTATATGCGGACGTAAAGAAGAGAAGCTAGTTAAAGTTTATAATGAAATTCTTGAAAGATGTGGAAAAGAAATATTCTGGGAAGTTTCAAACGTTCGTGATCCAGATAAAGTCGAAAGCATGTTAGATGGTATCATAAAACGTAATGGAAAAATTGATACGGTAATTAATAATGCTGGAGGTCAGTTTCCTCAGGATGCTATAGATTTTTCACGAAAGGGATGGCTTGCAGTTGTAGACCTAAACCTAAATGGCCCTTGGTGGGTTATGCAAGAGGCAGCAAAGCGTTGGAAGAAATCTGGTACTTATGGAAGTATTATAAATTTAGTAGCTAATGTTGAAAGAGGAATGCCTCAAGCCGCTCACACTTGTGCAGCTAGGGCGGGAACAATTTATCTTTCAAAAACATTAGCAACAGAGTGGGCTCCTCACAAGATTAGAGTAAATTGTATTGCCCCCGGAACAATTGAAACTGAGGGATTTGAAGTGTATCCAGAGGATGCCTTAGAGAGATTCCATAAAGCAAACCCAATGCAAAAGTTAGGCGATGTTTGGGATATAGCGGAGGCTGCAATTTATTTAGCTTCTGACACAGGTAGTTTTGTTACTGGCGAGGTTTTAACAATTGATGGCGGTATGTCACAATGGGGCGTTGTTTGGCCAGCAGGTATGCCTGATTATTTTAAGATGGATGGAGGAGATTAATTGAAAGCTCTTTATTATGAAAAGTATGGTGATATTTCTGTTTTAAAACAAGGTGAACTTGATGATCCAAAGGTAGTACCCGATGAAGAAGTTTTAATCAAAGTTAAGTACTTTGGTCTGAATCCTTTAGATTACAAACTTAGAAGTGGAATGTTAAAGCTAATGACATTCCGGACATTTCCAAGAACAATAGGGTCTGATTTTAGCGGTGAGATTATTGAGCTTGGTAAAAACGTTAAAAATTTTAAAGTAGGTGATAATGTTTTTGGATTTTTGTCGCAATTAAATAAAGGGGTATCGTCGCAACTTTTGACCGTCAATGAATCTATTCTTTCTTTAATTCCTTCTAATACAGACCTCCCTGAGGCATCAGCAGTTCCACTAGCAGCATTAACCTCATACCAGGCATTGGTTCAATTAGCTAAAGTCCGTAAAGGAAATAAAGTTTTGATTAATGGAGCATCCGGCGGCACTGGAATCTTTGCAGTTCAGATAGCGAAAATATTAGGATCTAGTGTTACATCGATAACCAGTGACAGAAATATTGGGTGGATGAGGGATACTTTTTTAGTAGACAAGGCCATTGATTATAATCAAGAAAATTTCTTGGGTAATTTAAAAAATAATGAATATGATATAATTTATGATTGTTATGGAAATCTATCATTTAACTCCGTCAAGAGCTTATTAAGGCCTGGAGGCTCCTTCGTTACAACAGATCCTTTTAAGCTAAGCAACTTAATTGGAATGCTAATTTCTAAATTCTCAAAGAAAAATTTCCTATCGGTAATTGTGAATTCAAATAACATTGACCTGAAGGTTATAAAAAACTGGATTGAGGATGGAAAAATAAAAATTTTTGTTGATAAGAAGTATAATTTTAGCGAAGCTCATTCAGCTTACAAGTATTTAGAGACTCAAAGGGTCAAAGGTAAGGTTATTGTTAAAGTTGATGACTAGGTAAAAAGGGGAGAGGGAAGTGCAATTAAGTAGAGATAAATTATTAGACGCATATACTCGAATGAAAAAGATAAGAGTCTTTGAAGAAACTATGCGTGATGAGTTCGCTAAGGGAACTGTGCCAGCATTTATTCATCTTTATATTGGTCAAGAAGCAATAGCGACAGGTATATGCGTTGAGCTTACAGATCAAGATACAATTTCTAGTACACATAGAGGTCATGGCCATTGTATTGCTAAAAAATCTAATCTTGAAAAAATGACAATGGAAATTTTCTGCCGAGCAGATGGATTGTGCGGCGGCAAAGGTGGTTCGATGCATATTGCCGATCTATCAGTCGGTATGCTTGGAGCAAATGCTATAGTTGGCGCTAACGCCCCTATTGCTGTTGGGGCAGCGTTAAAGCAAAGGGTTACAGGTGAAAATCTAGTTTCTGTGGCATTTATTGGTGACGGAGCTTCCAATCAAGGTGCTGTATTTGAATCAATGAACTTAGCAAGCGTATTAAAGCTTCCGGTATTATTTGTTTTTGAAAATAATGGATATGCTGAATTTACTGGAATTGACTATCATTGCGGTGGAGGTGATATAGCAGGAAGAGCAGGAGGCTTTGGTATGCCTTCTTATAAATTAGATGGTTCTGATTTCTTTGCAGTTCAAGAAGCTGCTGCAGAAGCCGTTGAAAGAGCAAGGAAAGGCGAGGGGCCAAGTGCCATAGAGTGCGTTGCAAAAAGATGGTATGGTCATTTTGAAGGGGATCCGCAACACTACCGTACTAAAGAAGAGTTAGCGACTATAAGAAGAGACTTTGATCCATTAATTATTTTTCGTCAAAAAGTTGAAGAAGCGGGTCTTGTTGAAGGTAAGGATTTGGATATGATTGATGAAGATCTTTCTAGTCAGGTTAGCTCTGCGGTTGAAAAAGCAAAAAATAGTCCATTACCTGATGTTAAAGAACTAACGACAAATGTTTATGAAGAAGGGAGCTACTAATGAGTATAAAAACTTATAGAGAATCAATAATTGAGGCAATGGTTCTTGAGATGAGGCGTGATGAAAAGGTGTTTGTAATAGGCGAAGATATTTCCGGCGGGCGTGGTTGTGGTGATTTTGATGGCGAAGCTGCCGGTGGACCAATGGGCTTAACGCAAGGGTTATGGGCTGAGTTTGGAGCTAAAAGAGTTATTGATACTCCTATTAGTGAGACAGCTATTATGGGTGCGGCAGCAGGAGCAGCTCTTTCAGGATTAAGGCCGATAGCTGAATTAATGTTTTCTGATTTTTTCGGAGTTTGCTTTGATCAAATTTATAATCAAGCAGCTAAGTTTCGGTTTATGTATGGAGAGCAAGGGGCGACACCTTTGGTCATAAGAACTATGATAGGTGCCGGAATTGGTGCAGGACCTCAGCATTCTCAATCTCCTTATTCTATTTTTGCTAATATACCTGGGCTAAAGGTCGTTACGCCATCAAATCCTTATGATGCAAAAGGACTTCTTATTTCTGCAATCAGAGACAATGATCCTGTAATGTTTTGTGAACATAAGGCCCTTCTTGGGATGGAGGGAGAGGTTCCTGATGAAGCTTATGAAGTTCCTCTTGGCAAAGGAAGAATTATTAAAGAGGGAAATGATATCACTATTGTCGCAATTGGACAAATGGTTGGAATAACTCAAAATTGTACTTCAAGACTTGAAGAAAAAGGCATTTCTGTGGAAATTATCGACCCCAGATCCTTATCTCCGTTCGACGAAGAAATTGTGTACGACAGTGTTGAAAAAACAGGTCGTCTTTTAGTTGTTGATGAATCAAACCCAGTTTGTTCTTTTGGATCTTGGATTACTAGCATAGTTAGTGATGAAGTTTTTTCATCTCTAAAGGCTCCAACCAAGGTTCTAACACCACCTCATTGCCCTGTTCCTGCTGCGCCTAATCTCGAAGCTACTTATTTACCCAATGTGGATCGAATTGTCGAGGCATCGGATTATTTAGTAAACTATAGTTAGTTAGTCAGTTAGTTCAAAATTTAGAAGAACATTACCGGGCATATTGCCACCATATTGATACCCTGAATTTATAAAAATATTGTTCTTTACAATAACTGGGCCTACTCCTTCTATGGTTCCGCCATAGGCTTTAAGATCTTTATTCTTAGAGAAATCAACATTTGTATTAAATTCCCAAAGAAGTTTTCCTGATTCTTTTTCTAAAATATAGAGCCATCCATCCATTCCGCCAGCTACAACAATATCATTTGTAGAGCTCATTGCTGCAGAAATGCCTCTATCGCACGCAGGTCCATTCCCTTCACATCTATCTTGTGGCTCAAATTTCCAGTTAAGTGTTCCAGTTTCTGCATCAAGTGAATACACACCTGGAGTTGCTGGTCCGGGGAACTTATTAATATATATTCGATCAGAAATTCCAGCGAAAATACTTTTCCCGTCAGTGGTCATACCCCAATGAACACCTCCAGCAAACCCACCTCTTCCAATTTTTTTTGACCATAAAAGTTTTCCATTTTTATCCGGGTCTAATGCATATACATGACCTGATTTTCTTCCGCCAAATAAAATACTTTTATTATTATCTAAATCAACCAAGATCGTTGATGCTCCAAAATCCCAATCCGGACCATCCTCTTCTGGACAACCTGAGCTAGGGGATATAAAGCATCCCATATTCCAAGCATCACCAGTTTGTGCTTGAAAAGACCAAACAATTCCACCTTTTGTTTTATCTATAGCTAAAATTGCATCGCTTGTATCTGCCGCAGGTGATGTATAAGATTCTCCGGTTCCGACATAAATAAGGTCCCTTTTATTATCTATTGTCGGTGAATTCCAAACAGGAACTCCAGAAGGAGCTAAAATCTTTTTACCAGATTTATTATACTTTCCTGTATGCTTTGCAGGTATGGGAATAGAATATGTCTTCCACAGCTCATCCCCTGTATTGGCGTCAAGGGCCATTACGCCACCTCTAAATGTACAGCATTCATAATCAGGGTTAGCTCCATCGGCCCACTCTCTTGATGAAAGAGGAACATAGATTACACCATCATAAACTCTTACCGACCCCGTCAAGATAACTCTAGGGTGATAACGAAGAGATTTTGTCCAAATGTTTTCTCCAGTTGTGGCATTAAATTTATATAGGTTACCCTCATAATCACCAGCAAAAACAATAGGCTGGCCATTTATTACTTCTATTACGGGGGCGGATCTTACTTCGCCTTCTATTTTAGTTCTCCAGCGTACACAACCTTCCTCTCTATCAAGAGCATACAAGTAAGAATTTTGGCCTCCAATAAATATTACATTACCAGAAACTGATGGCTGAGAACGTGATCTTGTTGCCCCAGGAAATGCAAACACCCACTTTAATTTTAATTTTTTTAAATTTTGGCTATTGATATTTGAATCAGAATTACGCGTATTTTGTCGATCATAACCCCACTGTGAGTAAGAATTATTTTGATCAAATTTTATTGGAGCCAGATCTTTTCTACAAAAGTTTGGTTCTGGAAGATTTGTTGAAACTTTACTCCCCGTAATAAATTCTGCTAATTTAATCTTTTGTATTTTTGTTAAATCCGACGATTGTGATGACATTATCCCGTTGAGAGTACTTAAAATATAATCAGCCGACATAGCAGCAAAGGTAGTTGCGTGGGGAGCCCTGGGAACACCACCACTATGGCACCCCATGCATGTCTCATTAAAAATATTTGCAGATACCTGATCTGCTGCACCACCAAATAAATTACTCTTACTATCATTTTCAACGCTAGCGTTTAAAGAAGATAAGTTAATTAAAAAAAATAACATGGCAATAAAAATCTTATTCATTTAACCAACCTTTTATTATTGTTTTGTAATACCAGAATAAATTATATTCACTAAATCGGAAGCGTCTTTTCCAATATTAATCGATTTTCCGCTTAAAATCTTTCTTATGCCTAAGTGCTCAAGGCCACCATAAAATTGATCTCGGAATATATCAAAATTTAAATCATCTCTAATTTCATTGGTATCCTTAGCTCTTTCTATTATATTAAAAAGCAAATTAGAATATCTTTTATTTATCTTATGAGCCTGTGAGTTTATATATTTATTCCAGCGTAATTCTTTAAAGAAAACCTTATGGACTTTTGGTGTAGTTTTCATTCCTTCAAGATATCGAATTGCTACAAATAAAAGACTTGAGTGCAGGTCAGTAATTTCTTCAATATCCCTTTCAAATCTTTCTAAAAATGGCTCAGCCCAATCGTTGACAACTTGGTTTAATAAATCATTTTTATCAGTAAAGTACTTATAAACTGTAGCCTCAGATACCCCGGCGGCTTTTGATATTTTCATCATCGAAAGGCCTTGTATTCCCTCTTCTTCAAGAAGAAGCTTAGCAGCGTCTATAATCTCTGGCGAACGAGCACTTTTACGTCTCTGCCATGCATTATTATGCTTTGATAAAATCTCAACATTGGATCTATCTTTATTTAATAATATCTTTTTTGTCTGCTCTTTCATAATCACCAATTCTTTATATATGAATTATAATCTCACTATATATATAGTAATTTTTATATTAAAGTAAGTTGATTAACGAGAAAATAGAATGACCTCACTAAATAAAAATAAAAAAACATGGAAAGAATTAATGTCCAATCCTAAAGGGCTTCCCAACCAAGTTTTTTCTAATCTAAGTTTCCCCGGAGGCACTTTTTTTATTGATAGCCATACAAATAATTTAATTAACACTTCAACTGGAATGCTTGTTGATAATGGAAGCTTAACCAACTTCGTTTATGCACATCCTATTTTCTTATTTAACTCAACATTGAGGGGTTCTGGTGCTTCAATTCAAGATATTTTTGATTTATTAGATTATGACGTGAATAACGGCCCTATGCTTGGTCAATGCAATATGTCATTCAGGTCTCGTTTACTCTTGGATAAAGAGTACAAGGTTGATGGAAAGATAGTTTCTTTAATAGAAAAAGAAAGCAAGAAGCTTGGTAGAATTAAAGTTTTAGATTTTACATTGGTGTTAATTGATGAATTTGAATCCAAAGTAGCAAGCGTTGACTACATTTGGATATTACCACTGAAGGAGTTGTAATGTATAGCAAGGGCTCTCATTTAAAGGATTGGAGTTTTTTAGTTTCTCAGGAGAGTATGAACACATGGGCGAAGGTTCTTGATGACCCCAACCCTATTCACTTGGACGTCAATGCAGTTGAATTATTAGGCATGGGAAATAAAACAATCAATCAAGGACCTGCAAATATTGCTTATATCATAAATATGGTTGAAAAAAATTTTCCAGGTTCTCAAATAAAAAAAATGAATAACAAGATGACAAACTCTATTCTTGAAGGAGATTTAGTAAAGGTATCAGGCCAAGTGTTAAAAATTGAAAATAAAGAGGGCGACCTTCTGATTTCATGCTCTATAAAGCTAACGGTTGATGAAGAGAGGGTTGCCGTTATATCTGAAGTTGATGTTTTAGTTCAAAACCCTTAGTAAACCTTTCTTAGCTTTAACCACCAATCTTGGATTTCTGCAGCATGACTATCTCCATACTCTTTTGCTAGATCCGAAGCGTCTTCTGGCACTGTTTGCATTTCTGTTATGCCTACCGGAGCCGCATCTTCAATGGGGTCTAACCACTCAAGGTTAATATCTTCAATAACCCCATCATATTGAGCACCAGCCGCTTCGTGATATTCGCTTATCTGGTGTTTCAGCAAGAAGTCTAAATATGTTGGATAGACTAAGAGAGTATAGTAAGATCTTTCTTCCCTACCGCGGTAATACTCATAACGAATAATGCAATCTTCATTGGAGTGAGATTGTTTGTAGAGTTCTTTTGATAATTCCTCAAATTTTTGTTCCTGGCCTTTTACTATTTTGATATGCGCTAATAATGATGACATGTTTAACTCCTTTATTAATAGTTACTGTATTACTTTTTTGTGATTTGTTAATTTTATTTATTTCTTAATCTTAGCCACCAATCTTGAATTACGGCTGGATAACTTTTGATATAGTCTTTTGCTAAACTAGGGGAGTCTGTTGGTAATTCCTGCATTTCCGTTATTCCCACTGGAGCAGCCCCCTCAATTGGATCTAGCCACTCAAGATCAAGGTCTTTAATCACTCCAGGAAATTGCGCACCAGCCGCTTCGTGATACTCACTTATTTGATGTTTTAGCAAGAAGTCTAAATATGTCGGGTAAACTAAAAGACTGTAATAAGAGTTTCTTTCTCTACCTCTATAATGTTCGTAGCGAATAATACAATCTTCGTTAGCATGCGACTGCCTATATAGCTCTTTTTGGAGTTTCTCAAATTTTTTTTCCTGACCCTCCACCACCTTGACGTGCGCAAGTAATGACGACATATTTTACTCCCTTATGATAATTCTTAATTTATCTTATTTGTATAATTTTCTATATTTTTCATTATCAGTTCTAAGATTTGTACCTAAAAATAGTCCCCCTAGATCACCTCTAATACCTTCAGATTCCATAGAAAAATTAGTATCTAATATATAGAGTCTTCTGCTAATCTTCCATCCATCAGTTGTGTTTGTAAATTCATCATGATACCTGCCACAATAAACATTAACATTTTGAATGCCCCCGTCAGTAATTTCTCCACCTGAGGTTAAACCATAACTTTCTACCTCGGCCTTATCACCGTCTATCTCAATGGCGACATTACTTATTAAGTGCCAGCTATGACCGTTTTTTTCGACCCCCATAACAGCGGGTATAAATCCTTTTGTATCACCTGCATAAAATCCGTAATCAATAAAAGCATTCTCTATAAAGCAAGTTCTTAAGAGGTCCTCATCCATCCAATCCAATGCACGGCAATATCTTGTTAGACAATCGTTTATACTTTGTATGGCTTCAATTTTTTCTATTCTTTTTTCAATACAACTCATAACTTCTCCAGAATTTTATTAATTTCAATAATTACTCTACAAATGCATAAAATATTGTCAATTAGTAAAGACAGTATTAGTCTTTAATTAGAATCAATATTTTAGGGAGAGTAGTGTGAAGTTTTTTGTTTTTTTAGTAGCTATTTTTTTATTTTCACCGAATGCACGTTCTCAGGTCGACGATTGGCAGGCTTATGGAAAAAGTTCTGGTGGCGGCCATTACTCTGAAGCCACAGATATAAATATAGAAAATGTAAAAGACTTGGAAAGAGTTTGGGTTCACCGTTCCGGAGATTATCACAAAGGTAATAATTGGGGTGAAGATAAGGTCATTGATAGCGCGCTACAAACCTCATTCCAGGCAACACCTATCTTAGTTAATGAAACTCTTTTTTATTGCACCCCTTATAACAAAGTAATTGCCTTGGATTCCCAAACAGGGGAAGAAAAATGGATT